>Ga0302301_1000171_pt1 | contig 48374 bp, 48 predicted proteins | sample III_Palsa_E1_2_FD_194544 | JGI IMG/M metagenome (GOLD analysis project Ga0302301, IMG submission 194544) | Peat permafrost microbial communities from Stordalen Mire near Abisko, Sweden - III_Palsa_E1_2 | ecosystem: Environmental > Terrestrial > Soil > Palsa > Peat permafrost | place: Sweden... | reverse complement strand
GGATCTCTTCGTTAGTTAATTCAAAATTTTTCATACCACGAAGTATACATGAAGTTAAATTACGTAGCTACACCTAAATCTAGGCTGCGATGAGTATAACAATTTATGTCTTGCGGGAATAGATGCTTTAGCTCTAGGAATGGAAAAGAATACTACCCTTTTTGAGTTGGAATTGAGTGAACGCATGCTGTTTAATGTTCCTGCTAGAACCTACATTGATCAAAAGACTGCAAAAAATGAATCTGATTTTCACAATACAGTTATCGATATAGCACTCAATATTGAAGATGATTGTTATTTAATTGTTTTTGATTATTTGTTTGATCAAAAAGAATCTGAAGCGTATACAGAAATCAATGTTACAGAGGTTTTAAGGCAACGCCACCTTGAGGCGGTAGCTCTGGATGCAAAAAATTGCACCCTTACCCAATCAAATGATTTGTTATCTTCTGTTACTTCATCATCAAACAGTGAAAATAGTGATTCAATTGAAATAATTTCCCTTTCTAAAAATGAAATACTTGATACAAATGATGATCCAATTTGCGTAGAGACTAAATCCGCAGATGAGGATAATACTAATTATATGAATTTTAATTTACCACTATTTGCTTATTCAGTTTCTAGTTCCAGTAGTTCAAGCTCTAGTTCAGATTCGCAACAACTTGACAGTAGTGATGACTTGCAAATGGATAATAAAAATGGTGAAAAGCGTAAAATTTCACACGTAGAAGATGATAATCAAGATAGACAACAAAATAACACAAGGGTTAAATATGAGAAAATATAAAGATATATTTGGCCTAATGTATAAGGTAATACCCCATTATTTTAGATAAAATATTAAAAAAATCTTAGATCTTAAATTTTTACATTTAGGTAAAACAAATATGGCTATGAGCAGTATATATAGCAATACTAGCTTGTAAAAGTACCTATAGTTTGCCCATACCGTATGCTTTGTTCGGCAACAAAGGCTTGCCATTCAAAAGCTTGATGCTCGAATAAGACAATTACGGTAGAGCCTAATTTAAAGCGCGCTAATTCATCGCCCTTTTGTAAATGTATGCCTGTATTATAGTCCCATTCTTGTACGGTAGTCGTTTTGGGGGTGAGGGTGCCAGTCCATACCGTTTCAATGCTGCCCACAAGCATTGCTCCCACCATGACTACTGCCATTTTACCCACTGCCGTTTCAAATATAGCAATCATGCGTTCATTAATAGCGAAGAGCCCTGGAATAGTATTAGCGGTTTCGGTATTGACTGAAAATAATTTACCTGGCACATAAACCATGTGAACCAACTTACCCTCATAAGGCATATGGACGCGATGATAGTCTTTAGGAGCCAGGTAAATAGTTAGAAAAGCCCCCTGGTGAAAATGCGCAGCTAAGGCATTATTCCCGCCTAAAAGGGTGGCGGCCGTATAATTATGATTTTTTGCCTGAATGATACTGCCTTTAGTAATAAGCCCATATTGGCTAATAATGCCATCGGCTGGGCTTACTGCTTGATTTGCATTGGCCACCATTGGCCGTAAGCTAGGATGCAATGCCCGGGTAAAAAAATGATTAAAAGAATGATAATTAAATGGATTAGGCTCTATTGCTTCTTGTAAATTCACCGCGTAACGCTTAATAAAATAGTTAATAAGGGCATTTTTAAGCCAAGGTAAGCGACTTTCAGCAAGTTTTCCAGCGATACGCGATAAAATATGTTGCGGCATAAAATATTGTAATTTTGGGATCAAGAATATTACTCCATATTGATTATTGCGGGCTTAGCGCATAAAAAAAGCTTATTATACGGATTTTTAAAAGTATGCGATAGTTTAGCTATACTGAGGTTATAGTATACATAATGGCAGCTTGACATGAATATAATTATAGGTTTGGCAATAGTATTTGGGTCAGTATTTGGTGGCTTTGTATTATCGCACGGTAAGATGTTAGCTTTATGGCAGCCTTTTGAATTATTAATTCTTTGTGGCGCAGCCTTCGGTTCATTAGTAGTAGCTAACCCCATTCACGTAGTATTAACCACTTTAAAAAAAGTGCCTCAGCTGTTAACCGGCAGTCCTTATACCAAAAAATATCATATGGACTTATTCGGATTATTATTTGATGTAGCTACTAAAATTCGAAAGACCGGCTTAATGAGTTTAGAAGCAGATGTAGATGCCCCAGAAACTAGTGAATTATTTAAGAAATATCCGTCTATTTTACATAATCATCATGTAATGGATTTTTTAACGGATAATTTACGCATTATTGTTACGGGTTCGCTTGCAGCACATGATTTTGAATCCCTATTAGATCAAGAATTAGCCACCCATGAAGAAGAAGCAGAAAGACCAGCCGCCGCATTAACTCGAGTATCAGATGCCTTACCTGGGTTTGGGATTGTAGCGGCGGTAATGGGTATTGTTATTACCATGTCTTTAATCGGGGGCGATCCTAAATTATTAGGTCAGCATGTGGGGGCAGCATTAGTAGGTACTTTCTTAGGTATTTTATTAGCTTATGGCATGATAGGGCCTATGGCTATAGCGATGGGCGAGCAAGCAAAATTAGAAATCAAATTTTTTGATTGCATAAAAGTCTATTTAATTGCAGTAACAGCCGGGGCTCCACCGCAATTAAGTGTTGAATATGCCAGACGTTTATTATATTCCGATGTTAAACCTAGTTTTTCTGAATTAGAAGAACACTGTAAGAAGAAATAGCAAATGTCTAAAGACAATGTCGTCCCTGTCATTATTGTTAAAAAACATGGTAAGCATAAACATGCTCATCATGGGGGTTCCTGGAAAGTAGCATTTGCAGATTTTGCCACCGCTATGATGGCATTCTTTTTAGTAATGTGGCTTTTAGGGGGCACTTCTGATGCTGAAAAGAAAGAAATTTCTGAGTTTTTTTTACGACCCGAAAAATTCCAGCCTATTACTAGCCTCTCTACCGCGGTAATTGTTATACCGCAAGAAACTAAAATTGCGGCCCGTATTACGCCTGATGATTTAACTACTTATGATTCAAAAGTTGTAGATTTTACTGCTAATGATGAAGGCCAAAGAATGCAAGCTTTGCAAGATACTTTACAAAAAGAAGTAGAAACAGAAGATTCATTAAGGCCTTTTAAAGATCAAATTTTAGTCGATATCACTCCAGAAGGGCTACGTATACAAATTTTAGATACTATAGATAGGTCCATGTTTAAGAGTGGTAGTGCGGATTTAGAAGAAAGAACGGCGATTATTTTACAAAAATTAGCAGTTCCTATTAATTTATTACCTAATAAACTAAGTATTTCGGGGCATACTGATATTAATCCCTATGTAGTGCATAATAAAGAATTTTCTAATTGGGAATTATCAGCTGATAGGGCAAATTCGGCAAGAAGAGCTTTAATATTTGGGGGGCTTGATGAAGAAAAAATAGCTCGCGTAGTGGGTTTAAGTTCTACACAATTATTTCATCCAGAAGATCCAAGCGCACCTGGCAATCGCCGAATTACTATTGTCGTCTTAAATAAAGCAACGGAAAACTCAATAGCACAAGGTGGTGAAGGAACGGTACAATTAAAAGATTTTTCACTGCCTAAAGAAGTACAAGAAACTAATCCGCATCAAGAAGTATTAGATTTTAAACGCGATCCTTTCGATGCATCCAATAGGCCTAAACCTACAGAAGATTTCAAATATAAGAGGGATGCTATACCTAGTAAAGATTTATTAAAAGATTTACCAAAAGTTATGCCACTGCATAATACTACCCTTTATCCTAGGGAAGCCCCTAGTATCCAGCCAAATTTAAGTATCCCAACTAAATTAAAGGAGAGTTTGCAACATAATGTGCCTGTTAATGATAAACCTGAAATAGCACCACAGCATAATTCCTCTAGTTATGTAAAAGAAGAACCAGAAATCAAAGCGACAGAAACCACCCCAGCAGATTTAAAAGGATTGTTGCAGCATGCCTTGCCCCCAGAGCTTGACAAAACCAAGCTTAGTCCAGCACCCGTGCAAGCAGCGCCCAAAATAACTGATAAACCGGATAATTCTAAAAACCAATAAATTTTTAGGGTTCAGTGCTGTTAATAGTTTGATTTGTGAGGAATAAGCAGTTGCGAGGCAAAGTTGTGTAACTCGGTTAGATTTTTGTCAGCGTACTTATTTGTAATAGCAAGTCTAGATGCCTCACTAATTTTTAAATTGGCTTTACGTTGTTTTACTAAGCGATTATAACGTTCATTTAATTCTTTTAAATCTTTAGGTTTTTTATCTTTATGCACAAAATCCTCCATGCCATGCAGGCAGCTCTGCAAATGAAAATCCTTAAAAGGTAGCGCTCATTTTACGAGTCGGAAAAAAAGTGTGTCAAGCTAAAAATGAAAAAAATAAAAAGCTCGCAAGCCCACTCAAATTAGAAAATTAACTTTAATTAGGGTAGTATTTGCCTAAACATGCTATTATCCTAACCTAGTTTTTAAAGGAAAAAATTATGCAGGCTAACTCAAAAAATTTGATTTGGTTAGATTTAGAAATGACCGGCCTTGATACAACCCAAGATTGTATTATTGAAATAGCTACTGTCGTAACCGACAGTGAATTAAATATAATAGCAGAAGGCCCCGTATTGGCAATTTTTCAAAGCCAAAGTGCCTTAAGTGCCATGGATGAATGGAATATTAAGCACCATACTCGTTCTGGGTTAGTGGAGCGCGTACAAAACAGTACCGTGACAGAAGCTATGGCAGAGGCGCAAACTATAGAATTTTTACAAACCTTTGTTAAGCCCAATGTTTCCCCCATGTGTGGCAATAGTATTTGTCAAGATAGAAGATTTTTACATAGATGCATGCCTACCTTAGAAGCTTTTTTTCATTATAGAAATTTAGATGTAAGTACCGTAAAAGAATTAGTAAAACGTTGGAATCCTGAGATTTTGAAAACTTTTAGAAAAAAATCAAAGCATATTGCTTTAGAAGATATTAAAGAATCCATAGCAGAATTAAAACATTATCGCGAACATTTTTGTAAACTAGCGGAATAACTTATGTCAACTGTTACTTATATACAAGATAAACACGGTGATACATTAGTCTACCGTGCCCTTGCTGGAAAAGGCCCTGGGATAATATATTTGCATGGCTTTATGAGTGATATGCAGGCTACTAAGGCATTATATGTAGAGCAATTGTGTCGTAAGTGGGGCTATGCTTTTTTACGTTTCGACTATTTTGGGCATGGTGCTTCGAGTGGCGATTTTATGGAAGGAACCATAGGTAAATGGCAAGAAAATGTTTTATTTATGCTAGACACTCTAACCCAAGGCCCACAAATTTTAATAGGATCTAGCATGGGCGCCTGGCTTATGTTACTCGCCACTATTGCTCGTAAATCTCGCGTTGCAGGAATTTTAGGGATTGCCGCCGCACCAGATTTTACACAAAAATTAATTTATGACAAATTAACTAAAGCGGATTTAGAAAAACTAGAAGCTCAAAATTTTCTACAAGCACCACTCTCAGAGGGTGAACCCTATGCATTTAGTAAAAAATTGCTTATTGAGGCAAGACAACACTGCCTATTAGATAACCCTATTGCTATCGACTGCCCCATTCGCTTATTACATGGTATCCAAGATACCGATGTACCCTGGGAATTCTCTCAATTAATTCTAGAGCGTAGCCGAAGCACCAATGTGCATTTAAGTTTAATTAAAAATGGAAATCACAGGCTTTCGACTAAAAGCGATTTACAGCTGCTTGCTTATAATTTAAAAAGCCTTATAAAAACAGTAAAAATTTAAAAAACCCTTGCGACTTGCAGTGCTCTGTGATAATTTACAGTAAAAAGGAAGAAGTTTTTTTGTTCACAGCTTACAGGGAGTTTGCTATGTCGATACCTATTATTCCAGAAAATAAAGGAGTAATGCCTATAGCTCAACGTCGAGGTTTTGCTGCAATGTCGCGGGAAAAAATTGAAATTATCTCGAAAAAAGGTGGGCTTGCCAGGGCAGCTCAGGCAGGACACGAAGGGATGTCGCAATTAGGTCGAAAAGGCGGGATAGCTAGAGCCGCACAATTAGGGCCTGAAGGATATCGTCAAATGGGGAAACTTGGAGGTAGCCATTCAAAAACAAAAATAGTGGAGACTGAAAACAGCTAAACTAAAGCATAATAATCATCAATAGCACAAAAAATGCTTGTTATTTTTAATATATAATTTTTGAGTTCCTATGCCAGGAGCTCATTAGTGTGGCATATTTGACTTTACCCCAGTTGTTCTGCGATTATCGAGTAAATTTCTTTATAAGATAATTAAGCTATGCTTAAAATTTCCTGTACCTCCGAAAAAGCATTACTTTTATTTGCAAGAAAGTTCTCTAACTTTTTAAAGGTAGGGACTTATATTTATCTCGAAGGGAATTTAGGAGCCGGCAAAACTACTTTTGCTCGAGGCGTGTTGCAAGGATATGGTTATAAAGGCATTGTCAAAAGCCCCACTTATACCTTAGTTGAAACCTATCACATAAAAAATAAATGCATAAATCACTTTGACCTATATAGGGTGGCGCATCCGGAAGAACTAGAATTTATAGGTATACGGGAATATTTTACTCCTGAAGCTATTTGTTTAATTGAATGGCCTAATCATGGCGTGAGCGTTATCCCAGCCCCTAGTATTAGACTACAGTTCTCAAGCTTTGCTCGGGGGAGAATAATTGAAGGTATTGCCTGCACTCCTTTAGGAGAGGAGCTATTAATGAGTTTAAAAGAAGATAATGTATGAAATTTAAGATGAGCTTAAAATTTCTATTAAAATTTTTTGGTATCTTATTATTAAGCCAAAATGCTATTTCAGAAAATGTGCTTACTACTATCACAGGGGTAAGAATATGGCCAGCTCCTGAGAGTACTCGTATAGTTTTTGATTTAAATAAAAAACCTTTATACAAAATTGAACAAGTAACAGAAAAAAATCAAATTATTATTAAATTCACTAGTAGTAAACTTAACCCTCATTGTCTTTCTGTATTAAAAAAACTACCTTTAAAAGATAGCGTCGTTAGTAAAGTTAAATTTTTTACAGAAAAAAATAAGATGGTTTCGGTAATATTATATTTAAAAAAAGATTTAAAACCTAATAGTTTTATTTTAAGCCCTAATCAACGATATGGGCATCGTTTAGTTGTAGATTTAGAACAGCCTAATAAAAATGCATTTTTGGCATTATTTGCAGAGCCTTTATTAGTGGAAGCTCCTAAATTACCCCATGTCAAGCCTAGCGCACGTAAACAACATCCACAATTTGTGATTGCTATAGATGCCGGGCACGGGGGAGAAGATCCAGGCGCTATAGGTAAAAATGGTACTCAAGAAAAAGTAATTGCTTTGAAAGTAGCACAGTGCTTACAGGAATTAGTTAATCAGCAACCTAATATGAAGGGGGTACTTATCCGTACAGGGGATTATTACTTAGGATTACAAGAAAGAGTATCACGAGCGCGGTTATATCAAGCAGATTTATTTGTATCTATTCATGCCGATGCTTACCACAGTCGTAGTGCAGAAGGAGCCTCGGTTTTTACTTTATCAGAACGGGGCGCTAGTAGTGTTGCTGCAAAAATGTTGGCTGAAAGAGAAAATAAAGCGGATGTTATAGGGGGGATTAGTTTAAGTACGCGCAATAAAGTGTTGGCTTCAGTATTACTAGATTTATCGCAAACCGCAAGTCAAGGTGCTGGTAACGAAGCCGCTTTGCATATTTTAAAAGCATTAGAAAAACTAGGGCCCATCCATAAGCGCCATGTTGAACAGGCAGGATTTGCTGTCCTTAAAGCACCAGATATACCTTCCCTTTTGGTAGAAACAGGTTTTATTTCGCATCCCAAAACAGAAGCAAAGTTAAACGATCCGCTTTATCAAAAAAAGCTAGCGCGAGCTATGTTACAAGGTATACAACGTTTCTTCGATGGTAAGATGCCTGTAATTGCTCACAATCATTAAAATAATAAGTATTTTTTAAAGGTTTGCTATTTAATTTTTACTTAAAACGGTACACTGGCAACTTATGAGAATTCAAGCCTTACCAATTTATTTAGCAAACCAAATTGCTGCTGGGGAAGTAGTAGAACGCCCTGCAAATGTACTTAAAGAATTTTTAGAAAATAGTGTAGATGCTAAAAGCCAACAGATTAATATTACCATTGAAAAAGGTGGTATGGGCCTGATAAAAGTACAAGATAATGGAGAAGGCATCTATAAAGAAGATTTATTACTGGCTGTTGCACCCCATGCAACCAGTAAAATTAGTTCTTTGCAAGATTTAGAGGGCGTACTTTCTTTTGGCTTTAGAGGAGAAGCTTTAGCTAGTATTAGCTCGGTTTCTCACCTCACCGTTGCTTCTAGAAGTGCCATGAGTGATACCGCCTGGAAGGTAATGGCCTCAGGAAGGGGAGCTAATCCTCATATAATGCCAGTAGCACACCCACAAGGTACAACTATAGAAATGCGGGAATTGTTTTATAACACTCCTGCAAGACGTAAATTTTTACGCAGTCAAAAAACAGAATTACATTATGTAGAAGAAGTTTTTAAAAAAATAGCATTAAGCAAATTTGACATTGCCTTTAGTTTTACCAATCATGGTAAAAAAGTTTGGCAATTAAATATTTGTAATAGCCAAGCCAGTAAATTACAAAGAATTTCCCAATTGTGTGGGCAAAGTTTTGCAGCCCAAGCTTTGTATGTTGAAGCCGAATCCAATGGCCTTAAGTTATATGGTTGGATGGGGCAAAAAAATTATACTCGTGCACAAAATGATTTACAGTATTTTTACGTGAATGGCAGAGTGGTACGCGATAAAGTAGTGAATCATGCCATTCGTCTTGCTTATCAAGACTTATGTGTACCAGGGCGGCATGCTGCCTATATTTTGTATTTTGAATTGTCCCCCCATGAGGTGGATGTAAACGTACATCCTACAAAACATGAAGTAAGATTTAGGGAGGCGCGTTCGGTACATGCATTTATCGCCTCTACGATTCAATCAGCATTTTCTTCAACCCAAAATCTACCTGAACCTATTCCAACGATTGCGATGTCTGATAATAGCCAAACATTCGCTGCAGCATTATTAAAAGAACCAATTCATATTGAGGCTAATAGGACGGCTGCTGCAGTTATTGAATATTCCTCATCGCTTCCGGTTCAAGAATTTACGCGTCACACGCCTGATACTATTCAAGCATTACAACCCTTAAATACCATACCGGATTCTGCCTTACCAATAGAAAAATCAAATAGTGCACTCAATGTAAAGCCAACCGCAGATAAACCAAAAATTTTATGTATTATTAAAAATCAATTAATACTTTGCGAAACTTTCCAGGGATGTTTGCTGATAGATGTAGCTAAAGCCATCACAATGCTTGCTTTAGCGGATTTAAGGCAAGAACTTGAAAAAGGGGATGCTGTATCAGTTATTTTAGCTAAGCCTTGGATAATTGATTTAAAAAACAATATCGATATAGAGCATATGCAAGAATATTTGCTGCATTTTGGTTTTGATATTAGGCAATTAGCTATTAAGTCATATTCAATAAATGCAGTGCCAAAATCTTTGTATCAATGGATATCAAAAGAAAAATTTGTAATACAGTTACCCGTTTTATTTGCTTTATTAACAAAAAAGTTTACTCAAGAAAAAATAGAAAATTGTTTGTTAGAAATGATTGAGCAAAGTACCTGTATATCTCTACCCGAGGCGCAATTATTAATAGACAAACTCGTAGCTAACGATAACGATGCAATGCAAAATATAAAAAATAATTATTCTAAAACTTTGTCTATGGCAGAAATGCTGGGATGGATTTAGGAGATATCTTGTAAATACACTGTAGTAAGTTGTGTATATCACTCTTCCTTTCGATGAGTAAAACTGGTACAATATCAATTATCTTAACAGTAAAAAATTGGAGAGTAGCATGCTTAAAAAGTTATTTTTAGACAAAATAGAAAAACTGATGACCTCGGTACTTGATACTGAATTTCATAAACAAATTAAAACCGTAATGTATGGCCTTATAGAAAGTATTGGTAGCAATACAGAATTAAATTCCACCAATATAAGTACTATTCAAAATAATTTTTTTACGAAATTAAATAATTATGTAGAAGCCCAGCATGACAAAAAGCAAGGGGTGCATTGGATAAAAGGAAGAGTGGCACAAGCGGCTAAGAAAAGTTTTGAGGATACGGTTGCTGCTATCAATATGAATAAAGCTACAAGTTCTAGGATGTTTTTTTCCTCATCTTCCTCTTCCTCTTCCTCTTCCTCATCATCATCTTCTTTTACAATACTTCAGTCTGATAAACTTAAAAGTTTTAATGATAGTACAGAATTTTTAGCATTTGATCAGGATAATACTGGATTTACAGAGGGTGAGGTTAAGTTTTTAGAAAATGCAATGAACTGCTGCGCTTTTCCTAAGCTTGCTTTATACCTTGTAAAACAACATAACATTTTGGGTGATAGGGCTTGTCGAGCTATTAATGACGTATTGGGAGAAAAAAAAATAGCAATAGCCTCCGAGGTGTTAGCTCACCTTAAAAGTAAGCTAAAGCCTTAAATTTTATGGCGAAAAATAATTTATGAAAAATTGTTTATTTATAAATGATATTAATAAAGTAGGTGACGAAGGTCATAGTGCTGAAGCTTTTTTGCCTTGTTACTCCGCGATTGAGCTTGTATATGTTCTTTCCGGCAGAAGTTCTGCTTTAAAAATCCCTGTTGATAACCCAAATGTAGCCGATACTGAGGATGACTATAATCGCTTATTGCATGGAATTACCATAGCAAAGCAAGTATTTGCCGCTAGGGGTACAAGAATTCCTATTTTTTACAATGGGCGTGCTTTGCATAATGAGCACCTACGGTTGGCTTTAGAGCAAGGTATATTTGATTACCCAAAAGAGCTTTTTATTATTGCAGGAATTAAACCAGATAATACGATTGGGCAAACTCGCTCTTTTCAACATTTTTTAGAATATAGAAAAAATCCATTAAGCGTGATAGCTATTGTGTCTAGTGCGTACCATTTGCCTCGAGCGGCGAGAACATTTAATAAAGATTCGCCTACGGTGACCAATACTTTTGGAGAAAATAAAACTAGTCAACTTGAAAAAACTTTCTTAATTTTTTTTGGAATAGATAAAAAATTTGCAAGGCCTGGGGTTGAAAAAGATATCTCAGGAGAAATAGAAGCTATGGAAAAATACTCAAGCGGAGATACTCCAAGTATTTCTAGGTTTCAAGGTGATAATACGTTCTTAAATGATACTGATATCCTAATGAGTTGGAGCTTTACTTTACAAAAACAAGCTAAACATTTATTAACAAATTTTAGGTCAAAACAAGAATGTAAAAACACTTTAAAAAAAATTGATTTCAAATAATACATACATAATAATAGCTAATTATATCGTGATAGCCTATAGGAGATAATCCATGTTAATACAAGATAGCCCTAGGACCCTATGGCAAAGATGTAAAGGAATGTTAGGGGGGATTTTTTGGGGCTTGATGGAGGGGGGGAAGCTTGGTTTCTCTTATGGCTCATTTATTCTTGGGGAAATAACTTGTAAGCTATGTAAAAAAATGCTTTCGCAAACAACTAGTCGATTTATAGGTGCCGTGGCTGTAGTTTTGGGTGGTTTTCCTGGCTCTTTTATTTTTTTCATAAAAATTCCTCTTGTATTTGCGATAATTTATCCTGGAGCAGGTATAGTTACGTGTGTAATTATGGGCGCTGTTTGTGGAGTTAGGCAAAATAGTTTAAAAAATGGTTGGAAAGCAGCAGATAAATATCTTGATAAGTTAATAAAAGCAGTAGTACCTAATATGCATGAGTTTTGGTCAATAAGACATCATGTCCATCCGCTGCAAGTAGATACAAATACTGAGCATACTGTAGTATCAAGTGTCACTGTGCCTTCGCCTGTGACGCAAATATCGGTAAGCAGTCGAACTAATATTTCTATTCCTGAAAACGATTATTTAGAAGAGCAGACTGTAGTGATAATGCCTATAGTACGATTTAGTGCCCTAAGTTCTGCAATCAGTGAGAGTAATCAACCGCAGCAAGTTATAGTACCTGAAAGCGCATTGCTAGAAGATGTTCAAGCTACTGAAAATAGTAACTTACGGAATGTTTAGGAAGTTTATAAAGATGCGATTAATTGCTTTAAGCTTTTAACGTAAGGACTGGATAATCTAATATTTTTTTATCTTTAGCGATAAAAATTAAATCATTAAGTTTAAACAATTGGGTTTATGGTATATTGTCCACATAATTTTTTAAATTAAAAAAAGGAGAATTTTCAATGCCTAATAATGCGCATAAAGCTTTAGATAAAGTTATAAAGTCAACTGAAAGCTTCAATTTGGAAGCATTTAAAAATGCTGTGAAAACTCTTGCCAATATCGATATAAATTATTCTGAAATTATAAATGATTATCTAGGAATAACGGTAGATACCTTATATTTAAATTCTATGTATTTTGTCTTACAAAATATTCCTGATACAGTAATTACTCCCTTTATTAATGTATTGCTGCAAAATAATTTTGATAGTAAACAGAAATGTTATAATGTGAATAACGCTTTAGAAATGGCCAGTAGAAATGGTAAATTTTCTGCATTCAAAATCTTGATAAGTCAAGCTTCGATTCCGTTTTCATCTCACGAAATTAATAGAGCACTATGCCTGGCGTGTTATGTCGGTATAAGAAATATTGATTTTGGCATTCAAAATTTTCAAAGAGGGAGTTCAAATTCCTATCTATTGATTGTTAAATATTTAATTAAGCATTGCGATGCTAATATCAATGCCATTGAAATCATTGATAAAAATATTTCTCATCCCCTAGAAAATGCTATATTATCGGAGGACGAAAATATGATTAAGTTTTTGTTATTAAATGGCGCAAATCTTAAAGAAATTATTGATGATATTAAGGGCAAAAGAGTTACAGTGATAAGAAAAACTTTTGATTATGTTTATGGCAATAATCTTCAGGTGATGCAAGAGATGAAAAAACAACGCAAACCCTATTTCAAGCTGCTTTTATCGGGTGTAAAAAGAGATATGCTTAGTCAGGGACTTTCGACAGAAGCATTACCTGAGCTTGAGTGTATAAATAGTTACTTAGGCGAGCCCACGGAGATACTGCTTAAAGATAAAATCCAAAAAAAATGTTTTGAACCAGCTATAGCCGAGCTAAAAAATCATTTTAATAAAAAAGAAATAATGAGCAGTGTTTTTTTTCAATACGGGGAGAAATATGAGACGATAATACCTAAATCCTTGGAACAATTAATTGAAGATTATGCAGCTCCAGTTTCTTTTGCGAGACCAAAATCTATAAGAAAAGAAAATAAGGGTTTAAGACTTGGGTTATAAAATTAATGGGCTAGCATTTGGTTGTAAACATTTATACTGGGGAGTTACTTGAAATTATGGAAAATATTTTAATAGAGTCTTTTAAGAAAACTGAAAGTTTGATTCAAAATTTTTATACCAATACGGATAATGTCAAAGAGTTGCAATTAATAGCTGAAAAAATGGCAGCTGCTTTTAATAATGGAAAAAAAATACTGATTTGCGGCAATGGGGGGAGTCTTTGTGATGCCATGCACTTTGCCGAAGAATTTACGGGGCGCTATCAAAAAGACCGCCGCCCTTTACCGGTTATAGCGCTAGCCGACCCTGCCCATTTAACTTGTGTGGGTAATGACTTTGGTTTTGATGAAGTGTTTGCAAGAGGGGTAGAAGCTTTAGGGCAGCCAGGGGATTGGTTTATTAGTTTAAGTACCAGTGGCAATTCGGCTAATATTCTTAAAGCTATTACAAAAGCTAAAGACTTAGGTTTAGTAACGTGGAGTTTACTTGGAAAAGATGGCGGGCCTGCCAAAGGGATGGCGCAACACGAATTTATTATTCCGGGTAAAACTTCTGATAGAATTCAAGAAGTACATATGTTAATTTTGCATGTGATAATTGAAGGGGTGGAAAGAATTTTATTTCCTGAAAATTATAGGGAAAATATTTAAATGGCTTATCCTTGGGCTATCGATGTAATAGGGTTAATGGGGGTAAGCTTAGTATTGCTGGCTTATTTATTGTTGCAAACCCGGGTATTAACTATTGATGCCCTGTATTATTCAGTATTGAATTGTATGGGGGCAGTGCTGATTTTTATTTCACTGTTATTTAATTGGAATTTAGCTTCTGTCGTCATAGAAGTAGTTTGGTTTAGTATTAGTATATTTGGGATTTATAAATTCTATACACGTAAATAAGTTGGTAATGCAGATGCCTACTATAGTTGCAAATAGTAAAAAGAAAATAGTGATTCCTTTTTTAATGGGACCCACTGCCTCAGGTAAAACCGCTTTAAGTGTAGAATTAAGTAAAGACTTGAATGCAGAAATTATTAGTGTAGACTCTGCACTAATCTATAGAGGCATGGATATTGGCACTGGCAAACCTTCCCAGCATGAGCAAGCAACCGTACCACACCATTTAATCGACATCCGTAACCCTACAGAAGCTTATTCTGCGGCAGAATTTTGCCAAGACGTAACCCCATTGCTTGATGCCATTATAGGGCGGGGTAAGCTGCCCTTATTAGTGGGTGGCACTATGCTATATTTTAAAGCCTTACAAGCTGGATTATCGCCATTACCTCCAGCAAATCCCGCTCTACGTAAACAATTAGAAGAAAAGGCTTTAGAAATAGGCTGGGCTGCTATGCATGTGCAATTACAAGAACTAGACAAAAGTACAGCTGATAAAATACATCCTAACGATCCGCAACGTATTCAGCGTGCATTAGAGGTTATTCTACTAACGGGCAAACCATTTTCAGAATTGAAAAATCATAAGATGCCCTTATCGTATCCCATTTTGCCTATAGCATTATTTGCAGCAGATCGTTCATTGTTACATGAGCGTATTAAAGTTAGATTTGAGCAGATGATAAGTGATGGCTTTATTGCAGAAGTAGAGGGTTTATTGCAACGGTATGATTTGCATCCTACTATGCCTGCCATGCGGGCGGTAGGCTATCGTCAAATCATAGAATATTTGCGTGGTACAATAAATTATAACGATATGATAGAACAAGCATTAGGTGCTACTAGGCAATTAGCAAAGCGACAAGAAACCTGGCTTAGAAAATGGCCAGCACTCCATAGATTCGATATGGTAGATAATAAAAAAAGAGATAGTATTATGAAATTAATTCATCACAGTATTGCTTGTAGTTAAGGTTAGGTATGAAATAATATTATAAAAAAATCTTTTACTGTAAGTTGGAAACATAAGCTAATTTAATGCAATATATTTTTTAATTTCCACATATTATTGGAAAAAGACGTTTAGATTCTGTGAAGACCATGGTAAACTCTCGGTTCGCAAGGGTTAATGTTGCGTAGCATAGGGTATATTTTGTATCGTTATATAGCGTGCAAAGGGCAAAATTATTTTGCAGATAAAAAAATTCCTGATACTATGCGATTGCATTCTGAAGCGATACTGCCCGTTAATTAACGGCACGTAAAGCTTTTGAAGGGCCCCGTAAGACGCAGAAAAAGCAGTCGCTTGATAATTTAGGAATTTTTTACAAGCGATTGTAGAGACTTAACCCATGTAATTGGGTGTAGTCATTCATGTAAGCTCAGCATAACACTATGGAGAATAGAAAGATGTCCAAAGGGCAAACGTTACAAGATCCGTTTTTAAACGCATTACGAAAAGAAAGAGTACCGGTTTCTATTTACTTAGTTAACGGAATAAAATTACAAGGGCATATTGAATCCTTCGATCAGTATGTGGTGCTTTTGAAAAACACCGTTAGTCAAATGGTATTTAAGCATGCAATTTCTACCGTGGTACCTACCCGCAATGTTAAGTTAACCCAGGGTGCGCTAGAGGAAGATATTGAGGAAGAAGAAGATTTTACTCTTGAATCTACTGGTAATGCTTAAATCAAATCTTAATAAAAACTGAGGTGTATCCTTGCTTGAGAGCCCAACGGGCGGCGATAGAGGACTACTTGTACACGTAGATTTGAAAAACTTGCAGTTTAAGGCAGATACACATGAATTTTGTGATCTGGCTTTAGCTGCAGGGGTACAAGTTATTATTCAAATAAAAAGTACAAGAAAAGCTCCGAGTGCAAAATATCTTATCGGTAGTGGTAAAGTTCTTGAAATTCAAAAAATTATAAGTGAAGCTGCTATTACAGTAGTGCTTTTTAATTATGAGCTAACACCCGGCCAACAACGTAATTTAGAGCGAACCCTGCAATGCAGAGTGCTCGATAGAACTACGTTGATTTTAGATATATTTGCGCAGCGAGCCAGAACTTTTGAAGGTAAATTGCAGGTGGAATTAGCGCAACTGCAATATCTAGCCTCTCGTTTAGTGCGCGGGTGGACTCATCTGGAAAGACAAAAAGGGGGCATTGGTTTAAGAGGCCCTGGTGAAACTCAGCTTGAAGTAGATAAACGTTTAATTAGGCATCGCATTCGTTATATTAGTCAAAGATTAGAGAAAGTGAGGAGCCAACGACAGATAAGTCGTCGTGCCAGGGACCGGGCCTCTATACCTACTGTTGCCATAGTTGGCTATACAAATGCGGGCAAATCTACTTTATTTAATGCTTTAACGGGCGCTGAAACATTTGCTGCCAATCAATTATTTGCGACCCTTGATCCCACCCTACGCGCCATTACTCTGCCAGAAATAGGTAAAGTGGTGTTAAGTGATACGGTAGGTTTCATAAAAGATTTACCTCACAATTTAATTGAAGCGTTTAAAGCGACATTAGAAGAGGCAAGTGAGGCAAATCTGGTATTACATGTTATCGATAGAAGTAATCCAGATTGGCGTGACCAAAGGATTCAAGTAGAAGCAGTATTAGAACAAATTGGCGCTTTAGATATACCGCGTATCGAAGTATTTAATAAAGCTGACTTAGTTTCGGAATATGTAGATTTACAAGACGCTTACACTGAAAATAATGATGCAAAATGTTTTTGGGTTTCTGCAAAAAATAACAGTGGTTTAACTACGCTATTATCTGCAATTAAAAGGCAATTAACTCATATGCAGGTTGTGCTGCAAATAAAACTGCCGCCCTCTGAAGGCGCTTTAAGAGCAAAATTATTTGCAACAGGTGCTTTGGTACAAGAGACTATTGATGAGCAAGGATATTGGGCTTTAGATATTAGTATGCCTCAGGTAAAATGGTTACAATTACAACATCATGAAAAGCGAATTGTAGATTATCTTCGACCCAAACTATTGGATAGTGAGTAAATTATATGACTAGTATTAAAATGCCGTTGGCGTGGCACGAGCCTGATAAGAACGATAAAAAAGATCCATGGGCCGCTAAACGTAATGACGGGCCACCGGATTTAGAAAAATTCTTTAAAAAAATATTTGCTGGTTTAAAAGGAAAAGGCCCTAGCCATTCAGGTAGTTCTCATCAAAAATTTACTTTTAATCTGTGGCTCTTGTTAGCTATTATCGCTATTTTATATTTTGCCTCAGGCATATATATTGTTCAAGAAGCAGAAAGAGCGGTTATTACTCGTTTTGGCAAATTTAATAGAGTAAGCGACCCGGGCCCCCATTGGTTACCTCCTTTGATTGAAGATAAGGCATTAGTAAATGTTGAATTAGTAACCCCTATTCGTCATACCGGGCTTATGCTTACAGAAGATGAAAATATTGTTTCGGTAGAAGTAGTCGTGCAATATCAAGTGATAGATGCAGAGCATTATTTATTTAATGATATTGACCCAAAAGATACTTTACGCCAAGCAACTGAAAGCGCTTTGCGACAAGTGATAGGACATTCTTCATTAGATGATGTATTGACGAGCGGTCGTGCCCGTATTGCAGGGGATATCAAAGCGCAATTACAAACCGTAACTAATTCTTATAATTTAGGCTTGCAAATTTCTGATGTGGCGATGCAACCCGCAAAAGCCCCTGACGAAGTGAAAAGCGCCTTTGATGATGTTATTAAAGCACGCGAAGAAGAAGTAAGCTTAAAAAATAGAGCCGAAGCTTATGCAAACGATATTAAAACTAAAGCGCAAGGCCAAGCCGAACGTATTATTAAAGAAGCCGCAGCTTATAAAGAAGAAACCGTGTTAAATGCGCAAGGGCATACCCAGCGTTTTAATTTAATTTTACCTCATTATCAAAAAAATCCGCAAATAACGCTGACACGAATTTATATAGATGCCATAGAGCAAATTTTTAGTACCAATACTAAAATATTATTAGATGTTGAAAAGGGCAATCCGCTCTTATATTTGCCCTTAGATAAAATAATGAATAAAACACAACATTCTATAGAAGCTAATGAACCTCTCTACAAAGAGAAAGAAAGCAATTACAATCGTGAACAAGGTTAAAGAGGGATAATTATGCGAGGCATTTCAACATCGTTAATTTTAAGCTTAATTTTATTAGTAGGATTTTTTTCTTTAAGTGCGTATACCGTTTATGAACCAGAAAGAGCAATTGTATCGCGCTTAGGTAAATTAATGGCAGAAGATAGACAGGGTCACAGTTGCCAGTTTTTAAAAGTAGAAAAAAATCTGAGTGCTATAGCCGAAGGGGCTTGTAAACCACTAGTAATTGGGCCAGGCTTACATTTTAAAGTGCCTTTATTAGATAGTATTAGTATTTTAGATTCGCGTCTTTTACTTTCTTTAGTATCTTCAGAGCGTATTCCTACTAAAGAAAAAAAAGATGTGATTGTAGACTTATTTGTAAAATGGCGTATCGAAGATTTTGGTTTATTCTATTTACGTACTAATAATCAAAAAGGGGCTGAACTATTATTAAAGCAGAAAGTAGTTGATGGCTTACGAGCTGCATTTGGTCAACGTACTATTAAAGAATTAGTATCGGGACGAGAAAAAGTGATGGAGCAACTTAAAAAAGATACCAATTCAAATGCCCATGGTCTAGGCATTGAAGTAATGGATGTGCGAATTAAACGTATAGATTTTCCGCCAGAAGTGAGCGAAGCCGTATATAAAAGAATGCGTACCGATAGAGAAACTGCGGCAGTACAATTGCGAGCCAATGGAGAATCCGAAGCCGAAAAAATACGAGCGGGTGCCGAAAAAGAAAAGCGTATTATTTTAGCTGAGGCAAATAAAACTGCTGAAGAGCTTAGAGGTAAAGGTGATGCGGCGGCCTCAGAAATTTATGCTAAAGCTTACAGCCAAGCGCCTGAATTTTTTGAGTTTTATCGTAGCCTAGAAGCCTATAAAAAATCTTTTAAGGGGATGGATGATATTTTGGTGCTTGAACCTAATAGTGATTTTTTTAAATTTTTTCACAATAAAAAATTAACTAATAAATGATTGACAAATATAGGTTGACTGCATGTTTGATGATGTAGCTAGAGCTTTAGCATTAGTATTGGTGATTGAAGGTATTTTGCCTTTTTTAAAGCCTGCTATATGGCGTATGACTTTTATGCGTCTTATAAAATATTCAGATGAATGGCTGCGTATTGCAGGATTTCTTAGTATGTTATCAGGGATTGGTTTATTATATTGGATGCGTTAAAGAATAATCACATGGTGCCGAGAAGAGGACTTGAACCCCCACGGGGTTACCCCCACAAACACCTGAAGCTTGCGTGTCTACCAATTTCACCACCTCGGCTTTTAATTGCTATTTTGTGCAATTTACTAGCTTGGATACCAAAAGTCAAATAGAGTTATTTTTTATGAATGAAGAAACAACCCCCGATCCTTTTGCAGAACGTGAAGCCGCAAAATACGAAAATCCTATTCCCAGCCGGGAATTTATTTTAGAGCATATAAAAAATAGAGGCGTGCCCGCAAAATTCGTAGAATTAGTGGATGAATTAAATTTAAAAGATCCTATTAGACAAGAAGCCCTATTTCGTAGGCTAAAAGCTATGGTGCGAGATGAGCAATTAGAACGCTTAAAAGGGGGCTTATATTGGCCAACCGGTAATAGAGTTTTAATCGAAGGGCGCATTGCAATAGAAAAAGGAAAGGTATGGGTCATTCCTAACGATGGCAGTGCCCGTATTGCCATACGAGAGCAAAATAGGCCTTTATTTTCAGGCAATAAAGTAATTGCCTCCGTAGTCGATACGCCCTCCAATGAATTTCCTGAAGGTAAAATTGTTAATGTGATAGAACAACAAGCTATAAAACTGACCGGTCGTTTTGTGCAAGAAGCAGGGTTTGCCTATGTTATACCTCATAGTAAAGAGTTTGCTCAAGATGTGTTAATTACAAAAGAGCATAGTCATGGTGCTAAAGATGGCCATATTGTTATTATTGAATTAATTAATTCAAGTAATCATTGGGCCGAACCGAGCGGAAAAATTATTGAAATATTAGGACATGAAGATAGTCCTGGTATAGAAGTTGAAGCTGCTATTCATGCGTATGGATTACCTTTTACCTGGTCGGCTGAAGTGTTGCAGTATATTGAAAAATTAAAGCCTGAAGTAACCTCTGCTGCCAAAAAAGGTAGAGTTGATTTACGGGAAGTGCCGTTAGTTACTATTGATGGCGAAGATGCTAAAGATTTTGATGATGCAGTATATTGTGAGCCTAAAGCCAATGGGGGGTGGCGTTTATATGTTGCCATTGCAGATGTAAGTTATTATGTTCGGCCTAACACCGCATTAGATAAAGCGGCGCAAGAAAGAGGTAATTCGGTTTATTTTCCTGGCAAAGTAATCCCTATGTTACCAGAAATTCTTTCGAATGAATTGTGTTCCTTAAAGCCAGAAGTAGATAGATTATGTATGGTTTGTGAGATGCAAATTAGTAATGCCGGAAAATTAACTCGATATGAATTTTATGAAGGGCTTATGCGATCGCATGCTCGCTTAACATACACTAAAGTTGCCAATATCTTGACTGATGCCAATTCTCAATTAAAAGCGCATTATCAAGAATTAGTACCCCATTTAGAAGATTTGCATGCTTTATATCAAGTGTTACGACAAGCACGCGAAGATAGAGGAGCCATAGAATTTGAATCGATAGAAACTAAAATTATTTTTGGTGATAATGGCAAGATTAATAGAATTGAGCCTGTAATTCGAAATGTGGCACATCAAATTATTGAAGAATGTATGCTCTGCGCTAATGTGGCGACAGCACGATTTTTGAAGAAACATAAATTACCAGGCTTATTTCGTAATCATGAAGGCCCAGGCAATGAAAAATTAATGGATTTACGTAAGTTTTTGAATGAAGTAGGTTTAAGTTTAGGTGGTGGTAAGGAGCCTCAGCCTTTAGATTATGCAAAATTATTGGCTTCTATTCAACATCGTAAAGATGCCAATATTATTCAAATGGTTCTCTTAAGGTCTTTATCGCAAGCGGTCTATCATCCTGATAATGTGGGGCATTTTGGTTTAGCTTATCCTGCCTACTGTCATTTTACTTCACCTATTCGGCGATATCCAGATTTACTAACCCATCGACAAATTCGTTTGGTACTCTCGAATAAATGGCCTAGCCAATCGGACGCTTTGCTTACTAAAAAAAGTCAAAAATCACTAGAGGCGGTTGATGAAAAATTAATGTTGTTGGGACAACATTGCTCAGCTACCGAACGGCGTGCTGATGAGGCGACAAGAGATGTATTGCGTTGGTTAAAATGTGAATATATCGCAAAGCACGTAGGAAAAACTTTTAGTGGCCTTATTTCTGGGGTAACTCGCTTTGGTTTTTTTGTAGAATTAAAAGATATTTATATCGATGGTTTAGTTCATGTCACAAGCTTGCATAATGATTATTATATTTTTGATACCACTCACCATCGTTTAGTAGGCGAACATTCTGGTATTATTTATAAATTAGGAGATAGCGTTACGGTGCAAGTAGCACGCGTTGATGTGGATGAACGCAAAATTGATTTTTCCTTATTAGAAGATTTCTCTAAAAGAGCACAGCAAGCTTTACCTCATAAAAAGAAATCAAAACCTAAAATTAAATCGGATGCAACTAATAAAGCTGCGGTAACGACTGATAAAAATAAACCAAAGAAAAACAAAAAGAAAAAATTTAAACCTAAAAAACCAAAAACGGTGTAAAATATAATGCGTGAAGAATTAATGTATGGGCTACATGCGGTGTTGCATTTATTAAAAGTGCACCCTAAAAAAGTAAAAGAATTATATCTTGTAGGCGAAGTACAGGATGTAAAATTTCAAGAAATAGTAACCGTTAGTCATGATTTTGCTATACCGCTTCATGCTTTACAAAAAAAACAAATGGATACGCTAGTACCCAATGCGGTGCATCAAGGAGTTGCCGCCCGTTTTATAGTGCAAGCACCCATGGATGAATATGACTTAATGGATTTATTGCAAAATATAAGCGGCCCTCCCTTTTTACTGATATTAGATAGCGTCCAAGATCCTCACAATCTAGGGGCTGCTATAAGAGTAGCCGATGCCGCCGGGGTGCATGCTATTATTGTACCTAAAGATAAATCGGTGGGCCTTACTGCTGTGGTTCGTAAAGTAGCTTCTGGTGCGGCCGAAACGCTGCCTTTCGTACAAGTTACTAATTTAGTGCGAACTATTGAGATGCTAAAAAAAGAAGGCATTTGGGTAATGGGTTTGGCTGGTGAAGCAACTAAAAACGTATACGAACATGATTTAACAGGGCCTCTTGCTATAATTTTAGGGGCAGAAGGAAGCGGCTTAAGGCGCTTAACACGCGAACACTGCGATCATTTACTGTTCATTCCTATGTTAGGTTATGTAGAGAGTTTAAATGTATCTACGGCAACTGCGGTATGTTTATATGAAGCAATACGGCAGCGTAAAAGTTTTGTAAAAGGTATGCAATGAGAACAATCAGCTTACGACAAAATATTATTATTGTGCTTGGCTTTTTAATATTATTTATAGGCTCCCACTGGATGGCGCCTCACAGCTTACAAGCAGAAAATACTTATTGGTATCAAAAACTGCAAAGGCTACAAATGTGGCGATATTTGTATCTCATGCCTGATCCCAATTTTACCTATGCCGTGCCCCGAAGTGATATTCCATTAGATGTGGTAATTCCAGTCGTCGAAAAAGATCTCAATGTCTTACCTTTATGTATCAAATCTGCTCGAGATATGATCATGCATCCTATAGGCAAAATATATGTAGTAGCCCCTGAGTCTGCAAAAATTAGAGAAGTTGCAGCGGCCCTCAATGCAATTTTTGTTTTAGAAGATGTAGTATTACCTCAATTTACACAGCCTAAAGCCAAAAAAATGCGAGGATGGTTAATACAGCAGTATGTAAAACTGAATGCAGATACGTTTGTCGACAGCCAAAATTATTTAGTAATAGATGCAGATACGATGTTTATTAGGCCTCAGGTATTTTTACACAAAGGCAAAACCATTTTTAATATTCATACCGATTATAGCCTTTCTCGTAAGCAAATGGTGAAAGAGGCTTTAGGCGTAGATAAATTCTATCAAATTGATTTTACAGTACATCATATGGTAATGAATAAAGCAAAAATGCAACAGTTAAAAAGTGCTTTACAAGCATTGCATAATAAAAAATGGTTTGATGCTTTAAATGAATTACACGCAGAAGATTTTTCTGAATATGAATTATATGCAAATTTTTTTCTGCATAAATACCCTAATCAAATAAGAATAGTTGCTGCACGTAATGTGTGGATCCCGAGAGAAAGAATCGGGGCTTTTGAGGGACTTCGGGCTGCTTTGTCGAAAGATTATAAATCTTTATCTATGCATATCTTTCAATAATTTTTAATAGAATTACTGCTTATTTTTTGTCTCTTCTATAAAAGCCCTGTGCATTGTAGGGGTAATTGTTTTGCCTTGGTGCGTTAGGGGTTCTTTGGAAGTTTTGAAAGCTATTGCCAAAAGAATGCATAGGGTATCCTTGGTTTGGCCCATATCCTTGGTTTGGCCCATATCCTTGGTTTGGCCCATATCCTTGGTTTGGCCCATATCCTTGGTTTGGTCCATATCCTTGGTTTAGCTCATATCCTTGGTTTAGCTCATATCCTTGGTTTGGTCCATAACCTTGATTTTGACTGGCTAAATAATTACCAGAAAGGTAAGGATTATGTACTATACTTTGAACATACTGTGAACTTGAAGATATATATCCAGTTGGATTCACTCCCTGAATGGGACCCTGTACATAATGTTGTCTGAAATTTTCTGAATAATGTTCAATCGGAACAACACTTAGGTTTTGGGCGGAAACTGAAGTTGCAGTAGGATTCGATGAGAAAAGGACAGGCGGGTTATGCTTATGATCTTGATTCTGTACATAATTTGAATTTGCGTTTGCTGAATAATCTGCAATAGGCTTAGTACTTTGTACTTGGATACTAGTAGATGCTGAGCTTGGTAGCCGCGTATTCGTAATGGAATGAATTGGGTTTATATTGTGCGGTATACGTTGTATGAGCCATTGCGACTTTGACTGAATATCTTCCATTATAATCTTTTGTTCATCCGCTAACATTATATCTTTAATTTTAACTTTTCCAGCGTTCATACCCAATTCGTTCAAATCCAAAACTTCATCATCCAGCTTATTTTGGTAAGCATACTCAATCATTTCTTGAATTTTTATGGTAAAGGGGCAAAATTTAAGAGTGGCTTGATTGTGGTAACCCCAAATGAATTGCTGATCTTGGTAAGTAACCGATTTCCTTAGCCAATCATTTCTTTGCATAAGAGTAGTATATGAAAAAGCTTTATGTAATACATATTTTACTACTTTTAATTTGCGAGGATCATTGGTTACAATTTTGAATTTTGTAAGCAATTGAGAGTGAGGTTTTTGCAGAGCCATTGCCTGATTAAGATAACAATTTATAACATATAATATTAATTTTACGCTTTCCAGTAGGGGAAAGCCTTCATTTGTAAAAAGAGGTAACCATACTTCTTTTTTAGTTAATTGCTGATTACTATGATTATTATCTGGGAATGATGTTTCCAGTATCTGAAATGCTGATAAAAGCGCATTATGCAGAAAATTTGCTTCCTTATATTGACCATTGCGCCAAAAGGGTATACTGATTAATACAAGCTTTTCCTTATCCATCATTAACGTTTGAGCAAATGGTAAATTTGTATATTCGGCTTCAGATATGCTGTTTGTATAATTTATCTGCTGTCGTGTATTTTCTAACCCACGTGTATGGAGTATGTTTACTATTTTAGTCACAAAACTTTCGACTGAAGTACTTGCAAATCGATTTTTTACAGAATTTAATGCTTTTATACTGTTATGAGAATTTGGCACACCTTCATCTTTTCCGCTTACAGGACAAATCAAAAATTCAGAATTATCAGTACTTTCTAAGTTGCCAAGATAAAGATCTATAGAGGTACCGTGCTCAATTGAATAAGATTTATCTAATTGTAAGGGAGCATTGGTAAGAATTGCAGAACTTACATTTTTTTGCTTTAGAGTGCAAGCATTTGCACCATGTAAAGCACTATTACAGATTGAGCAATTGTGTTTAAATTTACATTTACCGCCTGTACTATCAGCTTTACAAGCTGCCGTTTGAAAAAAAGCGCATACCTTACTTAACAACCAGCATTTGCCAATGGCATGAGGTCCACCACATTTATCACATTTTTTTGTTGATAAATTGAGTATAGAAGTCTGGGGTAAAGGGATTGATTTTGCTTGTTCAACATTTATATCATAATTTGGAATTCTTGCTCCAGAATCTGCTATATGCCATAAGCGTATTTTATCTTCAGTACCTAGTTTTAAGTAAACCATTTTTTTATGACCATCTGCCAACATATGTTCGGCATGTTGATAAGAACTATTAAGGGGTTTGTTACAAACTAAGCATGTATGTAAAGGACGCATTGCATGTGGTGTTATATTTTTATTAATTACTTCAAGTAATGGACGCATTGCATTCTTTGTTATATTTTCATTAATTACTTCAAGTAAAGGACATTTTTTACCTGGATGAAGACCCCAACAATGCATGCATACATGTAAAAAATTACAATCATTAGCTTGTTTATGTCTGCATTGTGATTCATTATAATGGGTACAGGTTTTTATAACCTCCTGGGTGGTTTTATTTATATAATTATAAGGAATATCAGGAAGAATCGGTAAAGCAGCTTGGGAAACTGGATGGCTAGAAGGAATTAAATGCTTGTTGATCTCTTGGTTTTTTTCAATTGGATTTTTTGGCTTTGCTGCTTCAGATAAAATAGACGTTGCTTCCACATTGGTCTCTGAGCTGGGTCGTAATCCTGTATCGGCCACGCCATGTATTGATTCTGGTAAAGTTAATGCCTGAATTTTCTTTTTTTTATTGTTTTTCTTGATTCTGTCTTCTCGTTTTTTTATACCTAAAGCTTGCAACTCGGGAAATTGATATACATCTATACTATTTTCCCACAGGGGATTACAAGTCGTAATCTGTGATATAAGATTATTATAACCATGAAAAACCCCATGGCCTTTTTGTACTTTTGTTGCTAAAAATTTTTCATGCTTTTGAGAACACGTTATCATCATAATGACATCACTCTTTCGTAAAGGCAGATTTGCCAAATATTGCATAAATTCTGCTGTCGCTGTTTTATCACCTTTTTTATCTTTATTAAAACTTACAATATTGATAAGAGCATTCTCTAAATGGGTTATAGTTATATTTGGACTTTGTTTGTCTCCTACAAAGGCAAAAATCTCGGGCTTTATGAGTATTCCATGCATATGAAGATGATGGGTGATACCCTGTACCAATGCTGGAATAGCCACGCAGGGTATACCTATGTTATCCCAATCAATATAAACTAAAGCATGGCGTTTGGCGTCGGTACGAGCAGCAATCTGTACAGCGTGCCAAAGGGCAAGGATGTCGATATTAGTGCTTTCTTGAGCTTTGATTAAATCAGCAGGTATTTCATCCCAGGGTTGTAAATCTTTATTAGGTAACAATGGTGCATAATTGTCTTTTTTATGGTCTTTCCTAACCTTTTCAAGAACCTTCTCATATTCTACTGAAAGAGCAAGTTGCAATGAAGAAATATTTTTATTAAAAAAAGCATAAGCTTGTTTTTCATTGTTTTTTCTTTCTTCATTTTCTTGTGGATTAGCACTATATTCTTGGCTTTCAATATCTTTAATCAATGAGCGATAAACTAAGACGATGGATTTATTTTCGGATGCCCATCTTTGCATATCTTGAGTAAATGCCCAAGGCCGGCCGGTTACTAATAGAAAAAAATCTTCTTTATGACGTTCAACCTCTACTGTAACATGACTTAAAGGAAACTGAGAATTATTAGGAATTATCTCACTTTTTAGATTATTTGCTTCAAATTGAGAGACGATATATTCTGGAACGAATGCATTATGTAATACTATTGGAGTATTAAAAGTACACCCCTCTATATTAGGATATTGAGTTCTTTTTTTAAAGTTTTCGTAGGGGGAAATATCTAAAGGCTGATAACCAAATTCTCTTCGGCACAGATCCATAATATGGGCCATAAAACCTGAGATATATTGACTTTTCATTGCAATGGTATCCCAATCTAGTATTATGCGAACCGATTTTATTTTTCTATCTTTTGTTGACTCTAAAGAACCCGGAGAACAATAGGTTTGCAATGCCCGATTTAAAAAATTACTGTTAAAATTATGCTTGTTTTTAATAATTTCTGGATTGTTATTTAAAAAATCTTTTACAACCTTCTCAACCTCAGTGCAAGGCCTGTTTTCATTTTTTGTTCTACCCGTAGGTTCTTTTAAGGATTTTTCTGCTCTTTCAGATGCTGTACTATAAGCAATTTTTTCTTCATTGATGGGGGGGGGGTTAGGGGGTAAAGTGATGCTGTGAGTAGGGGGGGCAAGTATCAGGGCAGGCGAGGCTATATTATCAATGCCTTTATCTTTTTCCACAAAAGGAATGTTGCCACAAGGGAATAACACCTCCTCAAGCTGTTTGTCTGTTAATGCATCTATTACACTTTCACTCCAAGCAAAAGTTAAGTTTATATTAGAAGATAAGTTTTTGTTCGCCAGATAAGTGCTTGTGCTTTTTAATAAAATAGTTTGTCTATTTGCTACTTCTAATCCAGGTTCCTCTTGGTAATCTCCCATTATTACATTTAAGGAAAATGGCATTTTTTTGGTGTTAATCGCCCCAATGATAATAGCCTTACATAAGCGTTTAACTTGATCATCATTTAATTTTTCTTGTAGATAAGCTTGTGCAGAATTTTTATTATCAAAGTTAAATTTGATTTTTTTGGAGGGTTGTTTATCTGTAATATAAATTAAATCTAAGGTTCCTTCTTCAATTTTTTTTAAACATTCTTCAAAAAATAAGGGGGGGCCAGTAAGTAACTTATTGATTTCAATTGTAGAATAATGTACTTTGGAATTACTTGGATACTTTGCACCTATTTGTTTTCTGATGCGCAGATGTGGTTTAACAACTTTTATAATACTATTTAACAATGTAATGTGATTGGTGGCTAATTTTTCATCTTCTATAGAATCAAAATATTCTTTTAAGTCTATAGTTAAGTTGGTTTGTATTTTATTGTCTTTATTTTTTTCTGCCAAAATAAGGAATGCTTTAAATAATGCGTGTAACTGCTGTTGATGTATGTGGCTAGATATAAAACCTTCTTTTTCTGTAACAGCTGCAGCTCCTTTTATGATAGTTAGCTTTTCTAATGCTCCGTTTGCTAATTGAGACAAAATTTTCGTGAAGGTAGGCATGTAATCTCTCCAAATATAATAATCTTTTCATTGTTGCGAGTTTACCATGTAAATTCACACTAGGTCAACAAGGTTTAAGTCTAGTAGTTATGTATATTTTTTAAATGATAATATTTGCTTATGTACACTTTATTTAAAAGGGAACATCTAAATATTTGCAAGAATTTTATAGTGAAAGCAATAAAATTTTCCCTAATAAATTAAGAAATTAGATAAAATAACAAGCAATCAGCTTTATATCCTAAAACTTTATTGCATTAATTATGCTATAATTGAAAAAGGATGTTTGTTTAGTGTATCAGTTAATTATTTAAATCCATACCTTTGGCAGGGAACATTATAGTATGAAATATTTTGATAAAGGATTTAGTCTTATAGAGTTAATGATTGTTATTGCAATTGTTGGCATATTAGCTTCTATTGCGGTACCTAGTTATCAAGGTTATTTGTATAAAAGTAAAATAGCCGAAATTATTACTCTTTTAGAGTCTCAAAAAGCAACTTTAATAGAAAGTTTAGATAATACTGGCAGTTGTCCCTCTCAAGTTACCATGGCTGGAATCACTGTAACCCAAGGCGCAGCCATTAGTGCAGGGTCGTATTCTCCTAATGTACAAAGTGTTTATTATAATAAAGGTACTTCAACCGGTTGTGTCGTAGGAGTCCTTCCTGTTGCCGCTTTTGGCGGGGCTTGGATAAGGTATTATATTAAGCCTTCTGCGACAACTGGAGGAGGCTATACAACCTACTGTGGTTTTCTAGATACTTCAAACTTAACTACTTTGCCCTATATGCCAAGTAGTTGCAATTTAACGACTTTGGGTAGCTTAGGCGCGCAGTAAAACAGGTAATAAATATCCCAAATTATTAAAAGTTAAGCTACAAATATATCACAATTAACTAATCCAGACGACCGTGCCACTGGGAATTTCTTCAAATAATGACCTAATATCATCTGCACTCATATGGATACAGCCACGAGTAGTCGGTTTGCCTAATTGCCATTCAGCGGTGGTGCCATGGATGTATACGGAACGTTCTTTAGTATCTATTACACGACCAAAGCGGTCGAAGCCTTGATTTATTCCTGGTTCAAGCCCTTCTAACCGTAAAATACGAGTCGTGATGTAATCTTTGCGATGTGCCGCACGAGGCCGGGGTTGCCAAATTTCACCAATAAATTGCCTATTTTTGAAAATTCCATAATTAGGTACGCCTGCACCAATTTTATCAGTTATCCTATGAAATCCTCGAGGAGTTTTAAAGCTATTATTTAATTCGCCTAGGCCTTTTATGCTGGTTGAAATAGTATATTCTTTAATTTTTTGTTGATTTTCATATATTGCTAAGGTTTGAGTGTGTGAGCTCACTACTACCAGTCGTGGTGAGCTTGCAAGGCCTTGTTCGTTTAAGCGCTGTGTTAATTCGGTAACGGGAGGAGGGGGAACTTTGGATGTAATAGGTTGAGCACAGCCAGCGCATAAGCTAAATGTGAAAGTAAATAGACTAATAGTGATAAATAGTTTTATTTTCATACTAAAACCTGTGCGTGATGGTTGAAGATACACACAGTATAGCCAAAGTAAAAGGAAGCAGCATACCATATTATTTTAGGTCAAAGTGCTATTTTTTTTAAACTTAGGCAGGCCTTATACTTTACTCGGGTTTCAATACCTTCTATACTGGCGCCTTATTAAAGCTTTGTACTTTAATTACTCCTTGCCTTATGAACATAGTTCAAAGGCTAACTTAATCCATAAGGAGCTTAGACAATGCGTCATTATGAAATAGTAGTGGTCATTCATCCTGACCAAAGTGAACAAGTAAATGCGATGGTTGAAAAATACCGTAGCATTATTGAAACTCGTGGGGGCGTCATCCATCGTTTTGAAGATTGGGGCCGTATGCCACTTGCTTATAGCGTAAATAAAATCCACAAAGCACATTATATATTATTTAATATTGAATGTAGCAAAGAAGCACTCAATGAATTGCAAGTTGCTTTTCGTTTTAACGATGCAATTATACGTCACATGACTTTACATGTGGACGAAGCAATAACTGAACCTTCTGTCATCTTCCAAGAAAGAAACGAACGTAAAGATACCCGTCCAGCTTTTGGAAAAGGGAACTCTCGTCCTGAGCGTGGTTCATATGATGAATCCACTGATGAGAATTACGATCTTGAAGATGAATCAACCGCATAATCAAAGAGAGGGGATTAAATAATGCCACAACGTTTTCGCCGTAGAAAATCTTGTCGATTTAGTGAAGCGAATGCTAAACCAATCGATTATAAAGACATTAATACCTTGAGAAATTATATTACTGAAAGTGGTAAAATAGTGCCAAGTCGCATTACTGGAACCAGTGCTCGCTTTCAAAGGCAATTATCACAGGCTATTAAACGGGCCCGATTCATAATACTAATTCCTTATACCGATAGGCATAAATAATTTTAAGAGGAAATATGAATGAAAGTAATATTATTGCAAAAAATGCGGCAACTTGGGGACTTAGGGGAACAAGTTACTGTTAAAAAAGGTTATGGACGTAACTATTTAATTCCTCAAGGTAAAGCGGTATTAGCGACTTCTACGAACTTAAAAGAATTCGAATTACGTCGTGCTGAACTTGAAAAAATGAATACTGAAAGACTCGCTCTAGCTACTGAGCGTGCTGAGACGATTACCCAATTAGGTAATATATATATCAGTGCACGTACGGGCGATGAAGGGCGACTATTCGGATCTATTGGTAGTTCTGATATTGTAAAAGCATTAAGCGATGCAGGCATTACCATTGCACGTGCTGAAGTGCGATTGCCTGAAACGCTGCGTCAAACTGGTGAATACGATATAGAATTGCTATTACAAGGTGAAGTACCTGTTATTCTTAAGTTAGTAGTTAAGTCTGAAGCCTAAAATTTCTTAACAAAAAAATATCCAAAGGCCAATCCTTGTTTTTACTAGATTGGCTTTTGGCTGTTTTTAGGCATGTACTATGATTGAAGAAGCTACAAAGTCCTCCACGCAATCCTTTGCAAAAAGGATAGAAGAAGGCATGCCAAATGTAAAAGTTCCACCACATTCTCATGAGGCGGAGCAAGCTGTTTTAGGCGGCCTCTTATTGGACACTAGCGCGTGGGATAGTGTAACCGATCGTATTGCCGAAAAAGATTTTTATCGCCATGACCATCGCGTGATATTTAGGGCGATGGTCAATTTAGCGGTGCAACAAAAACCACTCGATGTAATCACTGTTTCAGAAAATCTGGAATCCATTCGCGAATTAGAAAATGTCGGTGGTTTGAGCTATATCGCTAATCTTGCTAAAAATACCGCGACTGCTGCAAATATTGCAGCGTATGCAGATATTGTCCGAGAGCGCGCTATTCTAAGGCAACTTATTGAAGTAGGCTCTGAGATTACCGATTCTTGCTTTGAAACGCGTGGCCGTTTGGCAATAGAATTATTAGATGAAGCAGAGCGCAAAGTTTTTGCGATTGCAGAAGAAGGAGGCCGTAGTGGCACTGGCCCTGAAATTATTGCTGCTATTCTCGCACGAACCGTAGATAGAATAGATACTTTATTTCACTCCAAATCACCCATAACCGGTGTATCGACTGGATTTCATGATTTTGATAAATTAACTTCTGGGCTTCAAGCTGCTGATTTAGTGATTGTTGCGGGTAGACCTTCTATGGGTAAAACCACTTTTGCTATGAATATGGCAGAACATGTAGCGATGACCACCGATAAAGCCGTATTAATTTTTAGTATGGAAATGCCTGCAGAAAGCTTAGCAATGAGAATGCTTGCTTCCTTAGGTCGTATTGAGCAAGGTCGTATTCGTAGCGGGCAATTACAGGATGATGATTGGCCACGACTTACCTCTGCTATCAGCATGATGTCTGCAAAAAAATTATTGATTGATGACGGGGGAGCATTAAGCCCGATGGAAGTACGTGCGCGTGCGCGTCGTGCTGCACGTGAACATGGCGATCTGGCTATGATTGTCATTGATTATTTACAACTCATGCGGGTACCTGGAAATAGTGAACACCGTGCTTCTGAAATCTCAGAAATTTCGCGTTCTTTAAAAGCATTAGCAAGAGAGCTTAACGTACCCGTAATAGCCTTATCACAATTAAATCGTGGTTTAGAACAAAGGCCTGAAAAAAGGCCAGTAATGTCTGATTTGCGGGAATCAGGTGCTATAGAACAAGATGCAGATTTAATCGTTTTTATTTATCGTGATGAAATATACCATAAAGATAGCCCCGATAAGGGTACGGCGGAAATTATTATTGGCAAGCAAAGAAATGGTCCTATAGGGATGACGCGTTTAACTTTCTTAGGGCATTATTCTCGTTTTGATAATTACACAGGCGAGCAAGTGTTTTCTGACCATGATTAAGCTTTTTTTGTGTAAATAAAACCTCAAATTAATCTTCGGTATAGCGGGCAACACTGGCTAAAATTTCTGCCTTAGCTTCTTCTACTCCGCCCCAACCTTGAATTTTAACCCATTTTTGCACTTCTAATTCTTTATAGTGCAAAAAGAAAAATTCAATTTGTTGTAGCAGTAAGGGGGATAAATCTTCGGGTTTTTGAACCAGATTATAAGTAGGGGTTACACTGCTTGCAGGTACCATTAATATTTTGGTATCTCCACCACTTTCATCCGTCATTTTTAACTGGCCTACTGGACGGACTCGAATTACTGAGCCACTAATTAAAGGGTACGGGCTAATTACTAAAGCATCTAAAGGATCACCATCTTCCCCTAAAGTCTTTGGAATATACCCATAATCACAAGGGTAACGCATGCAAGATGTCATAAAACGATCGACAAATAACACTCCGGTTTTTTTATCTACTTCATATTTAACGGGTTTACTATTCGCTGGAATTTCAATAACAACGTGTAGTTCGTGAGGGACGTCGGGACCGGTGGTGACTTTATCGAGCATTTTTTATTCCAAGATAATGTTTATAGTTTGGACGCATGACCTATATCATGCTTAGAATACGTAAAGATAAGCCTAAAGTCAAGAAGCAGGCTTATGACTCCTCAGAATCAAGAAAAGCTCCAATGCTAGGCTGAAGCTAGTTCCATGGCTATCAAGTTTGCTATGTGTATTTTTGCTACGCAGATAAGCCGTAATGGAGATTATTGCTTATTAACAAATGTATCGATTTGACAGTGTATCAGCTGATTCCCACCCACAAAATATTTTATAAAAAATTGCATAAATGGAGAAAAATCTTGCTCAAAATTTATTATGATGTAAATTAATCATAACTCAGGGCAGTTGCCCTATAATATAATGCCTATTAATTTGTCTTTTTTAAAAAGGATTAAATAAATTTTCTCATAACGCCTTAAAAAGGTGCCACTAAGTAGTGGTCACGATTTTCCAAACCAAATAGGAATAGTATATTATAGTCAAAGGTAATAATAGGCTGGGCAAAAAAATTAGATAAAACTCTAAGTATCAAAATACCAGTTAAATAGCTTTAACATTAATCTGAACATTAGGGTTCAAAATAAAAGAGTAATTAAATTGACTAACTTTAAAAAACGTAAGCAGCCAATAAGACAAAAAAATCAAAAAATATTAAGTGTTTTTTCTTTAATAATGATAAATGTAATTGCAGTAGGCAGCTTACGCACTTTACCCATTAGTGCCAAGTTAGGCGCCCCTTTAATTTTTTATTATTTATTGTGTGGGCTTTTCTTTCTATTACCCATAGGCTTAATTACGGCTGAGTTAGCAACTGCCATGCCCGAAAAGGGCGGCATATACATTTGGGTGCGAGAGGCCTTTGGCAAGCGCTGGGGTTTTTTAACAGTGTGGGTACAATGGATTTATAACATTGTTTGGTATCCTACTATTTTAGGGTTTGTAGCCGCAACCCTTGCCTATATATTTTATCCTGATTTATTGCAGCAAAAGGGTTATATTGTTGCCGTAGTATTAAGTGTTTTTTGGATAGCAACCCTATTAAATTACCAAGGCCTTAAAGCCTTAAGTATTATTAGTACCATTGGTTCCCTTTTTGGTACTTTATTACCCATGTTAGTTATAATACTTTTAAGTATTGAATGGATAATCTCCGGCAAACCAATGTATATCGATATAAATTGGGACACTATAATACCGCCCTTTACTTCTATCCATGATTTTGTTTTAGTGACTGCCATTTTATTTGGATTAATGGGTTTAGAAATGTCGGCAGTACATGCTAAAGAAGTGAAAAATCCGCAAAAGGATTACCCTAAAGCTCTATTATATTCTGGCATACTTATCTTACTGTTTTTAACAGGGGCCTCTCTTGCTATTGCTATAGTGGTGCCGAATAAACAATTAAATTTAGTGACCGGTATGATAGAAGCCTTTCAAAGATTTTTTAATGCGCTTAATGTTCCCTGGCTCACCCCCATTATTGGAATTAGCATGGTAGTAGGAGCAATAAGTAGTGTAGCCACTTGGATTGTAGGCCCTACCAAAGGCTTATTAGTTGCAGCCCAAGATAAATCATTACCGCAATGGATGGGGCATACTAATGCCCATGGTGTGCCTGTAAATATTTTATTAGCACAAGCCTGTATCGTAACTTTATTATCATTAGTTTATATTTTTTTACCTAATGTAGAAAGCTCCTATTGGGCTTTAACCGAATTAACTGCAATATTGGCCTTGTTTATGTATGTTATAGTATTTTTTGCAGCCATAAAATTACATTACAAATTACCTAATTTGCGTAGGCCTTTTAAGGTACCCGGAGGTAGATTTGGCTTATGGGTAGTATGCCTTTTAGGTGCTTTGATGAGTATCGGAGCTATAATTTTGAGTTTTTTACCTCCTGCACAAGTGGATGTAGGCCAACAAACAACCTATCAAGGCCTGCTGATAGGGGGTATTTTAATTACTTGTTTACCGGCTTTCTTATTTGCGCAAAATAAATGAAAAAATTAATTAAATGGGTAATAGCCAAAACCAAAAGCAAGTTTATTCTTAAAGATAAAAATAAAGCTACTGCTATCAATAATTCTGGGTATCCTTCTGGTTTTATAAAGAGAATTATAACACGCAAAGAGCATATTATTACTCGCGCGAATATTAGTAAAAATGCTTTAAAAGTTTTATATAAACTACACGGGCAAGGGCATCAAGCACTATTAGTAGGGGGTGCGGTAAGAGATTTATTATTGCATTTACAGCCAAAAGATTTTGATTTAGTCACCGATGCTCGCCCAGAAGAAGTATATCGCCAATTTAGAAACTGCCGTTTAATAGGTAAGCGTTTTAGATTAGCTCATGTTTTTTTTGGGCCCGAGATTATAGAAGTTGCTACTTTTAGAAAATCAAATTCGGGCTCAAAAAATAATCGTACCGAAGAAGGCATGATTTTACATGACAACGAATATGGCTCTATGGAAGAAGATGTCTTTCGCCGCGATTTTACCATTAATGCTTTGTATTATAATATTGCCGATTTTTCTATTATTGATTTTGTAGGTGGGTGTAAAGATTTAGAAAAAAAATATATTCGCTTAATTGGCGATGCACTTACCCGATATCGTGAAGATCCGATTCGTATCTTAAGAGGTATTCGCTTTGCAGCCAAACTCGGCTTTACGCTACATCCAAGTGCAGAAGCACCTTTATTAGAAGTAAGGGTTTTATTATACAATGTTCCTCCTGCACGACTTTTTGAAGAATATTTAAAAATGTTTTTAAGTGGGCATGCCTTACAAGCATTTACCTTATTGCGAAAATATCAAATTTTTGAAATTTTATTTCCGCAAACTCATGCCAGATTACAAGCAACAGATAGCATAAAAATGTTGAAATTTATTGAGATTGCTTTGCAAAATAGCGATAGCCGGAAAATTGAAGGTAAATCAGTTTCCCCGTATTTTTTATTGGCTGTTTTTTTATGGCAAGTTATGCAAGATAAATACGAAGCGTTAGTGACAGAAGGAGTAACGGAATTTGTTGCTTACTTTGAAGCCATGGAAACGGTTGTAAATAAACAACAAAAATTTATGGCAGTGCCAAAACGTTTCACCCAAGTGATAAAAGATATATGGATATTACAATTGCGTTTGCACAGAAGAGCAGGTAAACGGGCTGCTATTTTATTTTCGCATCCTAGTTTTAGGGCAGCTTTTGATTTCTTATTATTAAGGGCTGAAAGTGGTGAGCAAGAGTTATGCTTATTATGTGAGTGGTGGACCCAATATATAAACGCTGATGTGGAACAAAGATGGGCTATGGCTAATCAATTAAAAGAATCTGAACATAAACAAAAGCGTCGCCGCAAACGCTATGGGCATCGTAAAACGAGTTAATAGCTATATAAACATTGGCTCTAAGGGTCGTACATAAAATAACTTCTTGAACTTATGTATTATCAACGATGCGTCCTTTACCCCCTTATGAAGGGGGTCGAATTTAATTAAAGCGCTTAGCTTTAATTTTATGAGGGGGGCTGTGGAATCTTGCGACGTTCAATATTAAAAAAAATACAATCTAAAACAGCACTAATGCTTTTCAATTGAAGGTATAAAAATTTATTTGTATCCTATTCAAGACCAAACTTTCTGTTCATATTCAATGAGGTATGAGCGAGGCGTCTGAGTGTCCGCTTTTAGGAAGTCCCCGCCTAAACAAGTATTAAATATTTTTCCTTGAATGGCGTCTGGTAAACAGCGTAAATGGTCACTCACTGCATTGATATTAAAAAGAGGGGTAAAATTATTTAATATACTTTGCAGATGCAACAGCCTTGTAGGTACGGATCTATTAAATAAAGTACTAGCAATTAACGTTACATTTAAAAGATTTTCAAAATTAAATGTTTTTGCTAAGACAATCCAATTTTCTAACTTTGATACATTCAGCGTTAGATAATCCAATAACTTACCGAGTACCATATCTGACCACACAAAATTTACAATAGTCAAATTAGTTTTCTCTAATATAAGTTCTAAATTTTCGTTTACTGTAACCCAATGCTCTTGTTCTATTTGTAGGCTTAAGATATTAAGTAAAAAGTCTGCTTTGTCAGGGAAATTACTACTATCGCAAGAATTATAAGCAATTAAATAACATTTTTCTGCAGCAGAAAGTTCTAAATTCTTTTTAAATATTACAGAAGCTTCCACTAAGGATCTTAGTAAGTTAGTTGTGGTAATTCTTCTTGCAGAGGGAATACTTGAGTTATCATTTTCTAAGCGCATTAAGGTGAGCTTTGCTTCCAGTAAAGTAGAAGGGGAGTTTTGATTTAATTGGCAAAGGAGAATCTTACTTAAAAAATAAGTTTTAAAAATTATATTGTCTGGATTGTCACAACTATAAGCTTTTCCATAGGCCAATGCAGCTACGTCCCAGTGCTGTTTTTCAAAAAAATAATCCCCAATAAATTCTAACCCCTCAATTATTTTCTCGCATAAGCTTTCCTTCGCGTCATCAAAAGTTATTTGAAAATTATTTAAATTTTGTATTATTTGGTGGAATTTGCTTTCCCCCTGCTTAGCTTGCACTTTGGTGATTTCAGTTAAAATAAGTGCATGCTCTAATTCGTTAGCAGGATCTACCAGATTTTTTATTTTTAAATAGATAAGTTCTACTATTTCATAGGTTCGGACATTATCGTAGTCAAAAATCTCAATAGTTTCTGATAATATTTTGCGTAATTCAAGGCTTGAATTAGCTTGGTTTGAGTCAAAACTTAAATTTATTTTCTGGTAGCTGTGCATAACTGCTTCAAACTCGGCACTACACTCAAAATTTGCTATAACCGCTTGAGCCTGTGTGAGTTTAGCAAATCTAGTCGCATATTCAAATAAATTGGTAGGGTTGGTAAGCTTAATAGCTACTTTATTTAAAATTAGTTGTTTATCGCATTCGTAATCACAATCTATGATCGTATAATCTTTCAGGTCTTGGTGCTGCAATCTTTCATCAATTCTTTTTATTAAAAGCTTACATAATTCGTTTTGTTGCATATCAAAAGTAAAGGAATCGGTTAAAGAATCTATAATAGATAGAGTTGCTTTTACTGCTGTTAAGTTAAAGTTATCAGGTTTTAACTGTAAATCTAAAATATTATAATAGCACCATACTTTATAATTTTCAGAAAGTAAACTTGGAAATTGTAATGCTAACGTAATAACTGCTACTACTTCCTCATTTTTGTTATATTCATATAAAAATTTTACAGTCTCCTCTATGGTAGCAGAAAACTTTTCTTTTAATTCAGTGCTAGGAGTTTGCAAAACTTCTTCGGAGGTTTGGAATTCTGCAATTTGAAGCATAGTCGATTTTATATTATCTATAATTACCTCTGGCTCGACTTGTGAAAGGTTTTCGAGACTATTGCTTAGGCTATTCAGTAAGGATAATAAAGACATCGGTATCTCCAAATTAAGATAGTTAATAAAAATATTGTAAGTAAACTGTTTTGAAAGTAAATTAACTGATTTTATCATAGATATACTTCAGGTTGCAAGTACTAGCCTCTTCCAATATCAAATGATATTGAAAGGGGTACTTGATTCTAATACCAAATGATACTGTACTATCAGTTGAAAATAAAAAGTAAGAACACGTGCTTTGCAGGTGATTTTAAGCAATTATTTTATGTCTGTAATTTTCAGATAAAATAGCTGGCTTTTTTGCTTATTCCCTAATTAGCTAAAATGCGTTTAAATAGGATTTTAGGCTTAAATCTTAAAATTAACCATTAAAAAAACAGATTTAATGTGTTAGTTTAATACCTTTTTCCTGGCTGTAATCCCGGTAAAAAGGTAATGTAAAGGAAGACAATATGGCAATGGATAATGCTTTACTTATAAAAAGAAAAAAATTAATAATCAAAATGAGTGTAGGCTTAGTATGTTTTGGTTTATTAACTATGCTTTATTTTTTATTCTGGGGCAGTGTGGAAGAAACGGATGATGCTTATGTAAATGGTAACCAAGTACCTGTTACATCTCGAATTGAAGGCACTGTGCTCTCTATAAAAGCGGAAGATACCCAATGGGTGAAACAAGGAGAGCCTTTAATTAGCTTGGACAGTACAGATGCACTATTAAAAGTAGAGAGCGCTAAACATCACTTGGCGCAAAGTATAAGAGAAGTACAACAATTATTTTTAAGTGCTAAAGAAGCAGATTCGGTGACAGCACAACGTAAAGCTGAATTGCAGCGAGCTACTGAAGATTATGAGCGCCGGGTTAAATTACTAAAAGATAAACTAGTTTCTCCAGAAGATGTAAGTCATTTAAAAAATGTTGCGGAAGTAGCTAAAGCCGCATTAGATTCAGCAATTAAGCAAGCAGAAGTAGCACATGCTTTAATTAATAATGCTACCCCGGTTAGCCACCCCCAATGGTTACAAGCCGTAGTAGAATTTAAACAAGCTTATATAGAGCATAAAAGAACAATGCTTTACGCCCCTGTTTCTGGTCAAGTTGCCAACAGAAGCGCGCAAGTAGGCATGCATATTACTGCAGGCATCCCACTATTAAGTATTGTTCCCGTAGAAGAAATGTGGATTGATGCTAATTTTAAAGAAACTCAAATAAAAAATATGACGGTTGGGCAATTGGTTACTATACAAGTAGATATGTATAATAATACCGGAAAATATCAAGGCAGAGTTGCAGGCATAGGTGCTGGAACCGGTAGTGCTTTTGCGGTTATCCCGCCCCAAAATGCTTCGGGTAATTGGATTAAAGTAGTGCAACGGGTGCCAGTACGTATTGAGTTTGCGCGAGAAGACTTAATAAAAAAACCATTACGAATAGGTTTATCTACGCGTGTAAGTATTGATACCAAACAAAAAATTTTACAAAGCCAAGTAACACCTCCTCTTTACCAGACCACTATTTTTGATGAAAAATTAACAGAAACCGAAATGGAAAATATAATCCAAGAAATATTAGATCAAAATCTTGTGTTAAGTTGTAATAGGAACTAGGAGCTAGTTTGCAGCCACATAAACATCTTGGATTATTAACGCTTTCTATTGCATTAGCCACTTTTATGGAAGTGCTAGATACTTCTATAGCGAATGTTGCCGTTCCTACTATTGCAGGTGATTTAGCGGTAAGTGCCACTCAAGGAACTTGGGTAATTAGTTCTTACTCAGTCTCTAGCGCTATAGCGGTACCTTTGACTGGCTGGCTTGCCAAAAGATTTGGGGAAGTAAGATTATTTTTGCTTTCAGTGCTTGGATTTACCGTGATGTCGGCTTTATGTGGTTTAGCACGTAATATAGAAATGTTAATTATTGGTAGGTTATTACAAGGATTATTATCGGGCCCTATGGTGCCCTTATCACAAAGTATTTTATTAAGAAATTATCCACCGCAATCGCAAGGTTTAGCACTAGGCTTATGGTCTATGACCATTGTGGTAGCCCCTATTTTAGGGCCTCTATTAGGGGGGTGGATAACTGACAATTATCATTGGTCCTGGATTTTTCTTATTAATTTACCAATAGGAGTTTTTTGTGTCGGTTCTTGCAAGATACTCTTAAAAAATCAAGAAACGGAAAAAGTGCATTTACCTATTGATACCGTGGGGCTTACCTTATTAGTAATTGGTGTAGGTAGCTTGCAACTCATGCTAGATAATGGCTACGATTTAGATTGGTTTAATTCAAATGTTATTTTATTGCTTGGCATTAGTGCGGTTATATGCCTAGGGTTTTTTGTTACTTGGACACTGTATGAGCCAAACCCGATTGTGAATCTTCAGCTATTTAAAAATCGTAATTTTACAGTGGGGGTGCTCACACAAACTTTAGGATTTATGACTTTTTTTAGTTCAGTAGTTATTTTTCCATTATGGTTACAAACCGTTATGGGATATCCTTCTAATTGGGCAGGATTTGCTACTGCCCCTATGGGTGTTTTTGCATTAATATTATCCCCAATCATTGGGCGTAATATACAGCGGGTTGACTTACGAATTATATGTACTTTTGCATTTTTTGTGCTTGCTTTTGTTTCATTTTGGTCTACTACTTTTACGCTTAATTCAAGTTTTATCCAATTGATTAGTCCACGTATTATGCAAGGCATAGGTATTTCTTGTTTTTTTATACCTTTATCCACCATGATAATGGGGAGCATACCGGTTACGCAGATTGCACAAGGAGCCAGTTTATCTAATTTTTTAAGGGTATTGAGTGGCGCAATAGGGACAACGCTTTCAACAACTTTGTGGAATCATAGAGCAACCTTTCATCATGTGGTTTTATCTGAATCATTAAAAAGCTCTAATCCGGCATTTGTAAAATATATTGGTGTTTTACATGACTTAGGATTTACTGAAAAACAAACTAATTTTTATTTAGAAAATCTTATAACTACCCAGAGTTATATGTTAGCAACTAACGATATTTTCTTTTTATCAGGGATATTATTTTTAAGTTTATTATTTATCATTTGGTTTGCCAAACCTATTACCGTGAAAGCACCTGTAAACGTTCATTAATTTAAAAACAACTTCAAATATAAAATTGGGTAAAAGTACTTACTTCCTCTCTGCTGGTGCGGTATTGATTAATAGGGTTTTCATAATCAGCATAGCCCAATGCCATACCGCAAAGTAATAAATGAGAATCATCCATACCTAGTGCTGCTCTTACAATATCCGGATATTCTGCAAGTGCAGCTTGTGGACAAGTTTCCAAACCATAATGGCGCGCTGCTAACATAACATTTTGAATAAACATTCCCATATCCATTATAGAGCCGGTTTGTAATTTTTTATCTACAAAAAACAATAAACCTATGGGGGCTTCAAAAAAATAATAATTTCGATACCACGCCGCTTTACGTTTCTCGGTTTCGTGATAATCAATATCTAAGGCAGAGTAAAGTGCTGAGCCACAGGCTTTACGTCTACTTTTATAAGGTTCGAACCATTCTTCTGGATAATACATATAGTCTGGGTTACTGGAAATATTATTATCAAGAGCCTCGGTAATTTTTTCCCCGAGTTGAGTACGCATTTTCTCAAACACTACGGCAACCTTCCAGGGCTGAGTGTTCACCCCAGAAGGTGCAAAGCGTGCAGTATCTAATATATTAGTAACCATTTCTTTTGGAACGATTTTTTTTGTGAAGGCTCTTATTGACTGGCGTCCCTTTATTGCTTCTATAATATCCATATTATATTATCCAAAAGATGAAATTTTACATTTTATATACTAAATTGCTTACTGACCGGAGCGTTTTTCTCGAATTTCATCCAAAGTTTTACAATCAATGCATAGAATGGCAGTAGGACGAGCTTCCAATCTCTTAATACCAATATCTACCCCGCAGGTATCGCAATACCCATATTCTTTGGCATCAATGCGACCTAGAGCCTCTTCAATTTTTTTTATAAGTTTTCGTTCTCTATCCCGCGTGCGTAATTCTAAGTTAAACGTCTCTTCTTGCGTTGCTCTATCGTTTGGATCTGCTAATACGTCGGCTTCTTTCATACCAGTTAACGTATTATCAACTTCTTGCATAAGTTCTTTCTTCCAAGTGTCAAGAAGCGTACGAAAATGGAGTAGTTGCTTTTCTCCCATGTATTTTTCCCCTTCTGCAGCAGCATAAGGTTCAAATTTATCGGATCTTACTCCCTGTGTTAGATCACTATTGGCGTCTTTTTTCTTCCTGATTCTGGCGACCATGGGGTGCCCCTCCTATCTACATGATGCGATTAAACGAGCAACTATACCATACCTATTTATAGGCCGCAAAATTTGACAATGGTCTTTTATTTATTGAACAACTTGTCAAGCAAAAATTAAACCTTCTTTTAAGGTCAGCCGAAGACAACATAGATTGCTGATTTATTGTGGGTAGACCTATCATGAAATTTAAAAGTCAATTAACTGAGGGAGTATTACTGAAGCGTTATTTCCGTTTTTTATTATCTGTTGGCTTAAGCGACAGACAAAAATTAATTATTCGTTGTCCTACCTTAGCTCCATTACCGGATTGTGATATTTTAGGGAGTCGTCTTTGGTTTACTAATCCTATTCCCCTAACCGTTGAATATCTCCATACCTGGGAATTGGTAGAAGTAGATGGGGGGGCCCTAGTATGCGTAAATCCTGAACATGCTTTAAATTTATGTATAGAAGGAATAAAAAAAGCAGTCATTACAGAATTACAAGATTTTATTACTATTCGCTCACTAGTAAATTATGGCAAGGGTGAACGTATTGATATACTACTCACTAAGGGCTTAATGCAAACCTTTGTTATGATTCAACCTATCATTGCAGTAAGCAAAGAAGGGGTTGGCTTTTATCCAGACACGCCTAATATTGGCACTAAGCAATTATTATCTTTAATACAATTAAAGCAAGCGGGTCATAGAGCAGTATTATTATTTTGTGGTTTACATAATAATGTACATACTATATGCCCGGCTAATTATTTTGAGCCTAATTACAATAAAATTTTAGAAGAAGCGCTAAAAGCGGGGGTAGAAATATTAGCTTATAAAGCTAAAATAACATTAAGTGGAATGACTGTAGAAGCACGCATTCCCTTTTTATTTAACGAAACCAGGATTCTCCCAAATAAATTGTGAATAGTTGATATTGTGCCTTCCAACATTCCTACATTTTTATTCTAGCTTTCTCTAATCCTGCAACTGCTTAAAGAAAACGATTGATCAATAAGCGATTGCATATGATAATTGGGACTCTTTAGTGAGGGAAAAAAGTTAGGGAGGATGCACGAAGTTTAAGAAATTTAACTTGATTATAAATTAGTTTTTTCTTAACTTCAGACTTAAGACTGATTCTTAAACCACATTTAATATTTATCATTTCATTTGATTATAGGAGTTTATACTGTGCCAGATATATATTTAACTTTGTTTATAATGCAAGCTGCAGCGACATTAATAATTACTGTATGGATTATAGCGCATTTACGAAAACAAAGCCAAATAGCTGATTTAATTGAACATAGTTTGCATCAAGAAGAACATATTATTAATCGTGTAGGATTAGTAGTTGATGAGTTAAGAAAATCTAATTATTTCTTAAGTGCACTGACTAATCGCGATATGCCTAAATTGGCGGCTTTACCACCCCTAGAAAAAATATTGGCAGCACACCCTAAAGCCGCAGGTAATAATGATGCTAATGCCGCCGGAAAACTTTATGTTGGCAATGTAGATTATTCTGCGACCGAAACAGAACTCGCTGATTATTTTTCACGTTTTGGCCAAATTGAATTTGTTAATATTCCCGTAAACCGCTATACCGGTAAAGCCCGTGGTTTTGGTTTTATTACTTTTAGTTCCGCTATTGAAGCAGAACGCGCCATGGCTTTGAATGGCAGCGAATTTAAAGGTCGCCAAATACAGGTTAATTTTGCCAAAGAAAAAGAACAAGCTATGGAGTCTTAACATTATGAAACGCTATATGTGTTTATTGTGTGGCTATATTTATGATGAAGCACAAGGTTGGCCAGAAGATAATATTCCCGCTGGCACGTTATGGGGAGACGTGCCTCCAAATTGGCGTTGTCCAGAATGTGGCGCTTGTAAAGATGATTTTGAAATGATAGAAATCTGATTCGAAAAATCTAATCTTCTATAAATTTATATATTGGTAAGTAACTCGGATCCTCTTGTAAAACGCTCTATACTTAAATGAATTAATTGTTCAATAAGGTCACGGTAGCTTAACCCGGTTGCTTGCCATAATTTTGGATACATACTTATGCTGGTAAAGCCTGGTAAAGTATTTATTTCATTTACATACAGCGTATTGTCTTCTTTCATAAAAAAATCTATACGCGCTAAGCCTTCACAACCTAAGGCTTGAAAAACCTTAATAGCGGTTTCTTGAATGCGAGTACTTAGCTCTGGGCTTAAGATTGCAGGAATTTGTAATTGGGCGCCATTTTCATCAATATATTTTGCATGATAAGAATAAAATTCTTGCGCTAAAATTAATTCCCCTACAACGGAGGCTTGAGGGTGCGTATTACCTAAAATAGCACATTCCAGTTCCCGGCCCTTTATGCATTCTTCACACAAAATTTTATGGTCATAAGAAAAGGCCAAGGCCACAGCATCCATAAATTCTGCTTCATTATTAACTTTACTAACACCAACCGAAGAACCACCGTTACTAGGTTTTACAAATAAAGGTAAGCCTAGTTTAGTTTTTATGGCCTCAAAATCAATAAAAGCTTGCTCATGCTTGTGAAAACTTACGTACGGGGCGATAGGAATACCAGCATCTCGCAATATACGTTTAGTAAAATCTTTATCCATACCAAGCGCTGAAGCTAAAACATTAGGGCCTACATAAGGCATATGCATCATTTTCAATAAACCTTGCAAAGCGCCATCTTCGCCGGTAGTGCCATGAATAACAGGAAATATAATATCTACATGAGCTACGGGGAGGGCGTGTAGATTATTTTGTGCGATAGGTAAGAATACACTTTTATTATTGTGAGCAACTAATGTCACTTGAGTCTCTGTGCTCGTTACTATAGTGCTTGACATAAATTTTACGATATCGGTTTCAAGGAACCATTGGCCTTGTTTATCAATACCAATTACAATAGGTTCAAATTTTTCTTTATCTAAAGCTTCATAAATACTTTTTGCGGAACGTACAGAAATTTCGTGTTCTACTGATTGCCCACCGAATAGTATTCCGACTGTAATTTTTTTTGGCATAGATAAAATCCTTCGCTAAATTAGTTTATCTTCAAAATGGCTTCACTACTGCTAAAATAATACAGGCTATTAGTATTATTACAGGCACTTCGTTAAGCCACCTGTAAAATACGTGCGAGTGTTTATTTTTATTTTTAGCAAATTGAATACGTAAATGGCCACAATACAAATGATATATTATGAGCAATGCTACAAAAGCTAGTTTTAAGTGCAGCCACATTTGGGTTTTATATAAGGCAAATCCATAGGTGTATAATAAGCTCAAACCAAAAAGAATGCTTAAACAAGCCCCAGGTGCCATGATGCCGTAATAAAGTTTACGTTCCATTATTTTAAAGCGTTCAATACTGATAGTATCTTCAGCCATGCTGTGATAAACAAACAGGCGGGGCAGATAAAATAAGCCAGCAAACCAAGTAACTAAAAATATTAAATGAAAAGCTTTAAGCCAGAGCATGTTTTATCCCGATATCGACTTGCTATAGAACGCATGCATTATAACCTAAGTCTGGATCAGGGTAGTAGCTGAAAAAAATTATTTATTAATTGATTGTTATTGAGCTTGTCATTTATACTTAAGACTTAAGGCATAAAGCTACCTTGGTTGATTTACACGTAATAGTACATCTCGAAATAGTGAAGAATACCGTCATGACATTAGAACAATTATTAGCCCGTATATTAATGCTTACTACTCAAGACACAGCACCCACAGCAACAGACATTGCACCTATTCTGAACGAAATATCAAACTTACCCCAATTTGACAGTGATAGAGAACAAACAGTACCAGATGATGTATTAGCAAATCAATTAATGACCATGGGAGATAATTTTCAACGTCACAAGCAATGTGTTTTCGCTGAACAATTATATAACTTAGCTGTAAATAAGGTAGCACCAACCAGCATTAATCTGGAGGCAATGCCGCTGTAATTACACTTTGCATTTCAGCCTCTTTTTAGCTAATTTTCTTGGAATAGTCAGCAAAGCTAAACATTTCTTTCTGCGTTTTACAGCTCGTGGTTGTGCCTCTTTTTGTTGCACACCTACCTTAACAAACGATATTATCTTTAACAAACCTAATAGCCCATGTATAAATAATTCCTTACCAGCACCCATCAGCGATATACAATGCGAGCCTATAGTTTGCATAGCAGTTTTAAAACTCAATTGCCTAGGTATCTTTTTGAATTGATGCGCTGCTTGATTCATAAAATACCGTACTAAATTATATCCTAAAATATGCATCCATATTTCTTTCTTAACCATATCTGGTTTTAAGCATCGTAGAAAGTCTAATTGCATTACGTCTTTAATACTGCGTAAATCAACTTTTATACTGCCATAACGCATTTTATATAATTCAGCTATTGCAAAACGAGAATACTTCTTTCTATCTAGCAAGGTAGTAACAAAATATCTGCCGTTTACTTTTACTTCTCTAACCAAAATAGATTTTGGAAGTTTACTATATTCTTCTAAATCCATGACTTCAGAGCGTTGAGGTTTTATCCATTCAACTATTCTATCCTTTGGATCAGAATCCTTATCTACAGCACTAAAAAACCCCCCTGGCAATCTAGCACCATGTAAAGGAAATACCACATCTACTTCTTTCTTTTGAAAATCAGCTATATTCGTAAAAGTATACCCATTGCAATCTAGTTTTAGGTGTAGAACTGCACTTAATGATGTTGTATAATCGACGAATGCAAGAATTTAGTTTATCAAGTGAAGAAATACA
>Ga0302301_1000170_pt1 | contig 48571 bp, 78 predicted proteins | sample III_Palsa_E1_2_FD_194544 | JGI IMG/M metagenome (GOLD analysis project Ga0302301, IMG submission 194544) | Peat permafrost microbial communities from Stordalen Mire near Abisko, Sweden - III_Palsa_E1_2 | ecosystem: Environmental > Terrestrial > Soil > Palsa > Peat permafrost | place: Sweden... | reverse complement strand
CTAGCCATGCATTTGAATTTCTTCGTAAAAAAGCTGGCTATAGAAAAACAGAAATTACTTGGAGAGACCAATGGGCATTAAGACCAAATTCGATGCGGTAGCCGCCAAGAAATATACCAATGGCGGAGACGAAGAAAAGACGCAATGGATCAACGTTGGTCGGGGCGTCGAGTGGGATGAAGGCGGCATTGAAATCGAGTTGAACGCCGTTCCTGTAGGCGCGTGGTGGAACGGTAAAATCAAGCTATTCGTACAGAAGCCAAAGAATCAAAACAGTGCATCAAATCGTTCGCCAGCAGCATCGGTCGATGACTTTCAAGATTCTTCGATTCCCTTTTGATCATGGCTCAGACCTTCCTACTTCCCGAAAAAGACCGTGATCGCATCGCTGCAAACATGCATGCGTTCGTCCTTTCAACGACGCCAGGAAAGAAGGTTCGTGTGACTGTAGAGGTTTACCGAAAGTCACGGTCTAACCAACAATCGCGTTACCTCAACGGTGTGGCATATAAGCTCTTAGGCGAAGCCACAGGATACGAAAGAAACGATATTAGCGAATATCTTTGCTTAATTTATTTCGGCGGGAAAGATAAGAAAGTTCCAGGTGGTAAAATTGTCCAAGTTCCACTACGCACAACAACGACAAACGAACAGGGCGAGCGCGACGTTATGAATACGGTGGACTTCGCGGCCTATGTGGATTTTGTGCAGCGATTCGGCGCTAAGCATGGTGTTTATATCCCCAATCCGGATGAGGAATAATTTATGACCCGCGAACAGAGGTTGAGGGATTTGGTTGCGGAGTGGAATTCTATTGGCGATGAGTACGGTCCGAACTTTGACCGTAATGGCGTAAATATCTTTTGCTCTGATGAACTCGAAGCCATCCTTAAGGAAGGAAGTGAGGAATGGTTGCCAAAAAGACTTATGGAATATGAAGGAAATGAATATGCTCGGGGATGGAACTGCTGCTTGGAAACGATTAGAGATTCCATCTCAAAACAGATGCCTAATGGGGTTGCGAAATGACCCACGCACAGAGACTGATGAAGTTGGTTGAGAAGGCTTGCGTTGCTCATTACGAAAACTGGTCAAAGTTCCATCAATGGGAGCGTGAGGCTTTTCGTAAACATATGCAGGTAACTGTCGAATCCATCCTCAGCGAAGAGAGTGAGGGATGGTTGCCTTGGGATGAGAATAATCCTCCTGATCCAGGTGAATATTTCGTTTACCACTCGCGATTTATTCAGCCCGGTGAAAAACTTTGGAGTTACAGAGCAATCGGATATGGGCCGAAGAAACATGACGTCATTTGGTTTAACGACGGAAATCGTCCTGCTGACGGACCACCTGAGTTTTATTGCCCTACCCCTAAATTCCCCGGATTGAACACATCATTGGAGGAAAGCAAGTGATTCGATTAATTACTAAAAGCCGACTTAATGACGTGATCACACGCGCAGAAATAAAAGGCTGGCATGTCGGGTACTGGGAAGGGCGACGCGACTTGCAAAAAGAATTCAATGATCAATGGGCATGGGAGAACGAACAGCGCGGTTTCGATGCCGCCCTAGACAAAGGAAACGAGCATGACTAACCCGACCTCCAGTGAAGTGCGTGAACGCGTTAAGTGGGAATATGACAGCTGGGGTTCTACTACTACTACGCAGATGCTCGAAAGCTATGCAGACCTCCTATCCACGATGGAGAAGACGGAGCCGGCAGGGTATCTGTATACGTTACACATGGAGGATGGCCAAACGTCAAGCCTCTACACAAAGGTCGATGAAAATCCATTCGGCAAGTGTGGCGAAGATTATTCGCATGAGTATCACGTTACATCGAAGCCGATGTTCTTTCACCCAACCATATCCACCGAACAAGCCACTCGCCCCGCAGCGGATGGTGATCTGGTTAAGTACCATCCGGCGCCGAACGCAGCATCGCCTATGGTCCCAAGTAGCCCAACGCACAACCTGCAAGTTATCGGGTCAAAAATGCGAGATGAGATTGCTGCAATCATCCGACTTGCGGATGGTGAGTCGGTAGCGCAGGGGTATGTGACTAAAGTTGGTAGTGGCTATACCAAGCCAAATCTTCCCGTGGGCAGCTGGGAAAATCGTGCATTACTAGCTGAAGAACTTTGCCGTGCATACAAGATACAGATTGATCTACTAGCCGCCCAGCCTCGCGCAGTGCCTTTTATAGAAACTGCGCCTTTTTACTGGACCCATGGAGGTGACGTTAAGCAAGACACCGACACTGCCTATTGTGTTGGATGGAACGATTGTCGAAATGCCATGATTCGCACCACTCCATCCGATCCCCTCGCAGTGTCACAAGACGCTGAGGGTTAAAACCCCACTTCCCAATATATCCACACAGCTGTCGTTACCGGAGGTGATCCCGCTAGCGTGATGTAACGCGCTTGAATACCAAATGTAGTTGCCGAGAAAATACCCGAAGGTGTCGCATAGACGCCTGCCGCATTACCGATATTGACAAGAGGGCTAATGGAGGCGGCGAAGTTAGAGGCTGAGATTAAACATAAAGTTCATTAGTCTAGACATCAACTATTAGGGAAAGGGGCAGTAGGGACCGAGTAGTTACTCGTTGTATAGCGTGCGATACCGTTAGTGACACGCGACTCATCTGTGTAACCTATCCATCCTAATTGTGCGGATTCGCCCATGACATTTCCACCCGTTATGCTGCTTCCAATGTTTGCTGTTATCGTGGTCGAACTTTGAAAAATTCCGTTGACGTGGGCATAAACCAAACCGGATGATCGACACAGGCTATAGAAAAACCAATTAGCGACACCCGGCAAAACAAATCCCGTTAAAGCATTGGCGCTATTTATAAGACAGCGTCCTGACGTTGGGCTGTCCATATAAAGCGCCAGAAATTCATTGATGCCACTTTGGATGCTGAAAGCAGGTGAACCACCGGTTGAAGATGACGTATAAATCCAGCACTCAATGGTGAAATCCCCCGTAAAAAGAAAATCACTCGTAGGCGCATTGAAAATAAAATCCGAACCAATTGCGTTGTATCCGCTGGTCGATCCAAATTTAGATTGTGTGTTGCTTGTTATTGGATGCGCGGTAGTTCCCCACGACCGAGCCGGTATTTGGTCAATAAACGACGTTCCACCGTTAGCTCCCTCAAAATGCAAAAGAGAAACGACATAGGCAAAATAAGGATCAACGGGTCCTACAGCTTGATGATTTTTGCGGCAACGGGCGGAAAGAATGCTCATAGAATCTGCCACGTATCGGTAGCCACTTGACGTGCATAACGTGAGTCATATTGCGCCGTTGTTGCGGCTCCCCACGCATCGACAAGCGTCACGCCTGCGCCACCCGCAATAGTTACGGCACCCGCGCCCCATTGAGACACCATGATCTGCGAACCTACCGGGGCAGCGACAGAACTATGCGGCGGTATCGTGATCGTGGAGGCACTGGCGTCGGTAACTTGAATGTCTTGAATCGCGCCTGTCGTTGGGAAATCAGTCAGCAGTAGCGTGTAAGAACCTGTTTGCGCGTTGACGGTAATGAGCGACTGCCCACCTCCGCCGCCACCCGTCGATGGTGCCCATATCGGACTTCCCGAGGCCAGGGTAAACACATAACCATCTGTCGTTGCGCCAAGCCGCATGGGCGCACCTGCCGTACCGCCAATGATGACATCGCCTACCGTCGTCATGGGGTTAGTGAGCGTCGTCCCTCGCATGGCTGAAACGGTCGTCTGCGCAGTCACGCCGCCTTGTTCAATCGGGACGATTTCAGTTCCCGTGAGCGTACCGGCAGCGGGTAGTGCGTCAAATTTGATATATGTCGTCATGGGATCATTATCGCGCCAGTATCGGTGACAAACCCTTCTACGCCATCGGGCGAGAGGACGTAAGCGACCGTGGCCGCCCCTGCGTTAGTGTAGCGAGCATCGGCTAGCCAGTGGAAAATAGCCGGCTGACCAGCGGCAGAACTCGCGGGAGATGTCCCGGCGACACCAAATGCACCATCCCCCGTGTAGGTTATGCTGGATAACGTCCAGTCCGTCGCTGTACTGGCGTTTCTGACCATCGCATTGGTTGCCGACGGGTTATACAAGGTGACGGCTGGCGCAACGCGCTTGGTCGTTTTGAAGCTTACTGAAGCGACAGCCTGGAAAGCCGATGCGCCCACCACTTGGGGCACATACACACAGCCAGCGGTTCCGGCATTTTGAGCTGGGATTGTGGCTTGCGGGAAAGACTTTTCCAGAAACCGCTGGCACTTTTCCAGTTCGTTCGCATTGTCTGGACGCGTAAACGAGGCTGGAATTGTCGTCAGTGAAAGCGTGCCAAGAACAAAGGTTCCCGACTGATGGCCCAGGCTATCGGTGCGTGAGTCGTAATAGGCTCCGGCATCAAACCAGATGACCACGGCCAGCCAGTCGGTATCAGGCGTCCCTAGCGGCACTGTTATTTCAGGGATAGCTACGGGAATACTGACAAGGTTAACCCCAGCGGCAAGTGTGATTTTGGTTGTTCCAATACCGTCAACCGATCCACCACCGGTGCCCATGTACTGCACGAGATCAACGGCAATCGTCAGTGCAGACGCCACATAGACCTGAAACTGCACAAAGGCCGATTGTCCCGCCAGCGTGCGAACGCTTTCGATAAGCTGAAGATATTGGCAGAAATCGGTATCGGCTGAGCCTGCACCGACAACGATCTGCGTCAGGTATTGTGGATCGCCTTGAAATAGACCTAGAGCGGCGTTGACGCGGCTTGTAACGGCTGTCGCACCCTGCTGAAACGTCAGCCAGCCATCGGCGGTGTAGCCCGTGCCTGTGAGCGTCGTAGCCACCTGCCAGTTTTGCAGCCATCCGTTAATCAGGTAGTTCTGTCCACCACCACCGGATACCGGGAAAAGGGTGATGTCATCCACACGACCCTTCGCATCCACAGTCACCACGGGATAATGACTGGCATCGCCATATGTCCCCGCCGTCACACCGGTATCGGACAAGTCAAGCTGCGCCATGTCATCAACAAAGGCCGCGCTGAAGACCTGCCAGCCACGGTTACCCGCTGTCAAACAGCCATAGAACGACAAGGCAGGCGGGGAACTCGTATCACCGATCAGGGAAATCTGCACCAAGCCGCCGACCATGCTATTGCCGGTCATGCCGATAGAGTCTTGGGCCTTGAGGTTAAAGCCGCCCGGTATCGCATTGACCTGCTTTTGGAGCGCCGTGATTTCAGCCTGGATCGACGTGGTGTCAATCGCGTTTAGGCTGGCGAACCAATCGCGCCATGAACGCGTCGCTATCCCCCCCGCTTCGGTAACGGGCGATTGCGCAGAAGGGAAAAGATCGTTACTCACGCCACATGAACGCCCGTGAGAAGGATCGCCAGCATGTAGACCGCAAAGGCCATCGGAAGCCAACCAACGCGTGAGGGAACGTTAAACGCGCCAAGTAACGCTAGAATCAGGGCAACCAATACAAGAATCGTGAAAAGAGTCATGGTTTTTTCTCTGGTTGAAGTTGGGCAATCTTATGCAAATGGTCGATATCGATCTTGAGCGCTGTCTGCAATGCTAGGACATAGGTAGCCATGGTGCCATTGTTAAGCGTTTCGGGGAAATCGGGCATCTGGCACGGATCAGGCGTAACTTTCGGACAAAGCAAGCCGTTTGGTATGGCCTTGTACGATGGAATATATTTTGTGACTGTTTGCGTCTTAACGGCTACCGGCGTTGGCGCGCAACTGGGAAGCCACGGAAATATCAACAGACACAACAGACCACGCTTTAGATTCGGGATGATTGGCATAAATGCTTTCCAATGTGGATTGCGCTTTCTTGGCTTTCGCCTGCTGAAGTTGTGCGTAGTCATTTGCTGCGTCAAGGTATGTCTTGGAATTAGCGACTTCCGTATTCATTGCGTCAGCCCATCCCTTGTTCGCTAACTGTAATTGCGCAATCGTTGCCAGATTCGTTTTCTGTGTGTCTTCAAAGGCCGTTACAGATGCTTGCAGGGTTGAGGCATTCTTTTCCTCATGATCGAGACGGATCGTCTGTATGGCGCAGCCAGCAACCAGTAGAACGATGGCATAGACATACCAGGGAACAATCGCCCACCACTGACCTGTGACTTCTTCTGCTGTCGTTATGATGCTCATGGGACATTTAATCCTTGCAGACAAAGCGCCTGCTCTGCTTGTCGTCGGTTAAGCAAACCTTGAGATTTTTTGCCACCTGCATAGATATATAGAAGCATGTCGTTGCAACCTTGCAGTGTGTAGCCCTCGTTGATTTTTCGAAGTACCGAAGATCGGTTAAACGCGGTGTCACCAATATTGTAGCCAAGATCAGCCATGGCAGCACGTCGTGTTTCCGGTACTAAAACTTTGAGATGATCATCTACATTTTGCAGCGCATGCGACATGGAACCTTGGAACATCGCGGCGCACTCTGCGGGTGTAGCAGTCATTCCTAGATAAACACCTTTAGTCTCACCTGTGCAGATCGTCGGAACGCCTCCAATGTCTTTGTAGGCCTTATAGCGAGTACCTTCAAAGTAAATGCCTAAGGCTGACGCAATAGCAATCGCCGATCCACCGGTAATTTTCAACCATGGCTTATTGGTCGCCATCGGTAGGCCGGATGTTGTTCTGTTTGATGATGCGAGCTAAGCCACCAATAAAAAAACCTAGTCCGCACAGACACAACGTAAGACGGAAACCGAAAATTCCGATGAACTGTGTCATCGTTGCGCTTAAGGTTAAGCCGGCGACAACGAAAGAGAAAATAACACCACTTCCGGCAAACCAAACGGACCAAAGTTTTCCGATAGTTTTCCAATCGTGAACAAGCTCAATCTTCATGCTTGTGCTCTGTATTCATGGATCATCTGGTGAAGATCAAGTAATCCCCAGCGAAACTTATCCACATCAACTACGGTAGGTATCTTGAATATCTCATCGCCAATATGTTTTTCTACAATCTCTGTAGCGTCATGCAATATATAACAAATAAGTGCCATCTTTTGCTTTAGTGGGTCTTTCTCCAACAGCATCTCAATGCCTGATTTGAGATTAACTCTAGCATTCTCTACAAGCATCAGCATGGCTTGTGGTGCATCAGTATACTTATGAGCGTAAAATAACAGATCAGCCGCTTTGATTAGGGGTCCGTAAGACGGATGATCAAACAGACTTTTAGCCATCAGACAGGCCCAATCGCTAGCCACTGAAAGGCTATAGCACTGATAATGGTATGAGAATTTGGTATCGCTGCAAAACCTGTGTCGCCATAAGCGAGAAATCCACTGGCTGTAAGGTTGCAGCAGTTAGTCGAAAGAATTCCTTCGATCGAGGTTGGCGACTGATTATTTGGCGTGGCTGCGACAAAGTAAGGTGTTCCACTGAATGCGATGGGAAAAGTGACATTCAAAGAGGTGTTACTCGTTCCACTGGCTGGAAATGTTCCATTGCCCCATTGAATACGAGTTGTACCAACTACGATGGAGCCTGAATCTCCTGAAACAGGCGTGGCTGTCGTAGGTGTTTGCCAGAAAACGGATGTTCCATCGGTTGCAATCGACTTACCGCTCTCGCCCGTAGGATCGGGCACCTGTAGGATCGTATCCCACGCCAAAACAGAGCCGTCATTCGTCAGCCACTCGCCAGCCACAAGGGATGGAATGGTCTGGCCCGAACCTACATCTGGCTGAATATTGTTGAACGTGCGCGGATTTGCCCCTAGTGAGTCCGTAATGACAACCCCGTAAGCTGCACTTCCCCAAATATCAGTAGTCGGAACGCCCGAAGCATCCAGAACAACCGGGTTAGCATTAGGAATCGTCAGCGCTTGATCTGACCATGTGTTCTGCCGTGTGGTCAGATCGGTTTCGTAGAAGTTTATTAGACCGCCAGCATTTACCGAGCCATCGGATAGGAAGTATTGTGGAAAGGGACCAAGCGGGCGATAAGATGACATTATTTTGGTCCAATATTGTTGGCGGGAATCGTTGCCGTAATCGGGTTTTGGTACTGCGCGATATTTCCGAGATTAGCCGACAAGATGTTAGGCACAGCTTGGGCTTGTTGCGGCATTAGAGCGTTGTATAGTGCCTGACTTCTAAGTCCCGACTGAATGCCTCTTGCAGCCAACAAGGTCCCAGCAACGCCTGGAAGCGCTCCTGTATATACGCCCGCACCAATACCGCCTAGCGCACCCAAGCCTTTAAGCGATTCAACTCCTAACGTACGCGCTGCGGTTCCTGAATCAGGAATGGACTGTTTAAGAAAATGCTGACCGATCATGGCAAGAGTGCCCAAATCGCCACGATTACCTGTCGCCATCGCATTTTTACCTGCACCTGACGCAGTTATAACGCCCATAAGCTGACCAGGTGGGATATTTCCGTCCTGCGCCTTGGCAACTAGTGGTGTGAGCGTCTTGATGTTCTGCCAGATGCCGCGTGCGTCGGCCAATTCAGAAGCGTCGGCTGGACTCATTTGGGACTGTATGGCATCACGCAATTTGTCCTGCAAAAGGCCAGCATGATATGCCAATGGACCGTCAGATGCTGCCATGCGTCCCAAAGAACTATCGAGTCCCTGAAATTCTTGGCCAGTTATCGGCTTTGTTCCGCCATTCGATAGATTGACTACCTGATCGACAGCCGAACGGAGCGGTTGAGCATTAGTTATGCCAGTTTCCCTCACACCAGTTTCAGCAATCTGATTTAAATCATGCACAAGTCCCGGATCAACGCTAAGCGTATTATTCCCTAAAACATTATCAAAGCGCTGACTTACTGCCTGTTTAGAAGCCTGAAATACATCTGGCGTGACCTGAGGCGATGAAGGAAGACCAATAGTTTTACCAACCGCATTGTTAAACTGGGTTTGCTGTTTCGCCGCATTGGCAGCCGCACCACTAAACGGGATGATGCTCGTCGTGGAATCGGCTAGTTTCATCGGTAGCGACTTAGAAAGTTGCGGCGCGGTAATGTCTATGCCCATATCTGCCGCTTGCTGTGCGAGTGCCTGACGCGTTGCAGGAATGGCGCCAGCCAAAAACCTAGCCGTAGCCGTTCCAGCCGCACCCGCACCACTTGGCAGCATGCCGGCGCCGATGCCAATAGCCATTTGAGCACCGGGACTTAACCCTGCTTCTTTTGCTAGGTATGATCCGGTTGATCCAGACGTTGCCGCTGCGAGTTGAGTGCCAGGATTTGCAGCGAGTGTCGTTCCAATATTTGCCACAGTCGGACTCACTGCACCAGACAACGCACTCCCCAGCCCAACACCCGATACTGCCCCTCCTAGACCTTGGGACAAAGCACTTGCATATCGTTCTGATCCATTCTGAGGCGTGACTTGCGGTACACCCGCCGCATTCAAGGCCATATCTGTAGCTTGTGACGTATTTCCAAGGCGATATTTTGGATCAATTCCAAGACCACTTTCAGCCGCATTGACGCCATACACGATAGGGTCATTGACAGCGCCGATAAGGCTAGTTGCGCCATGCGCCAAAGCGCGGCCAGTCAACGCCGTAGCGCGGCCAAGTTGATCGAGTGCCGATGGGTCTTGCGCTGGTGTAGAAACAGAAGGCGATACGGGTGAAGTAGACGAGGCAGCATCACCCTGCATCGAATAACCAGGTGGTGGTGGTGGAACAGCCGACGCAGTTGCAGTCTGCAACTGATAACCATCTGGCGGTGGTGGAATCGATCCGTCCATTATTCAGGCACCCATGCAGTTCCATTCCACACAACGGCATGCCCCATCGAATTGACGGCACGCGGTTGAGCGGATTGATTAGGCAAACCCGCCGTGCTGGTCGCAGCACCCATGCCACCGGGCTTGGAAAACTGCGGTAGCTTGTTGTTCGGGTCAAGTCCGATAACTTTCAAGGCATTCGCCTGAGCCGCACGGCTGAGCAATGACGTACCCGGTGACGCCGGACCCAAAACGCTGTCGCGCTTGTCCTGCATCTCGTTGACCTTGTCATTCATGAAGGCGGCAACTTTGGCGAGCGCCACATTCCGGTTAGGATCATTCGGGTTGAGATTGGACAACATGTCATCGACCTCACCCTGAGATGCAACGCCACCCTTGATCATCTTGGAAGCCTCACCCGCAAGCAGGGTTTTCGCCTGATTCCATGCCTTCAGAGCGGGCGCAGACATAGTATTAGTGGCTGAACCCAACGCATTCTCCACGGCATTAACTGCACCGATATTATTAGGAAGGCGACTTGATATGTCCGCCATATCACTAAGGTGATCAAGCGCAGTTTGAGCCGCTGTTAGCGTACCGCCCGACTTGCCAACAGCACTCGATGCCAGATCGTTCAACACCGTCTTATTCTGATCGTACTGCTGAGCGCTGAAATTCGGATTGATCTGCATGGCCCGCTGGATAATCGGCTGCAATGTGGGCTTCGATAGAGAATAAGCACTCAGAGGCAACTTATAAGCTGCCAAAGCTTGCGCTTCCGCCTCATCACCAGCGGATAACGGTGCATCGGCATCGCCAGCCAGTTTACCGGTTGTAAGATACGATTGATGCTGGTCAGCATTCACAGGAACGCCCTGCTTAATAAGCTGCTGAACTTCAGCTTCGCGCTTCTGAATAAGGTTTTCTTGACCTAACTTAGCCGCAGCGGAATATTCACCCTGGCCAAGCGGCGAAGCTGCACTACCTGCATTACTCGATGCGGCACCATTCGCCTGAATAGCCTTATCTACATTACCTGGACCAGCGTTGTAGGCAGCAAGTGCGGCAGCGGGATCGCCATTGTATTTGGCAAGCAACTGGTTGATGTATTGCGTACCGCCAGCAACGTTCTGTTGAGGATCAAGCGGGTTTTGCACGCCAAGACCTGCCGCTGTGGCAGGCATAAGTTGCATTAAACCTTGTGCGCCGGCTGAGCTAACCGCGTTCGCATTTCCGCCCGATTCCTGCTTGATGATGGCTTGAATAAGCGCTTGACTGGCCGTACCGTCTGCATTGGTCGCCGGTTGACCGCCAAGGTTCGCCAGCACTGAAGGAACATATTTCTGCGTTTCAGGCGGTAGCGCGGACAAGATGCCACCACCTGGAGCTGGTTGATTCGGCTGTGCCGTACCTGCGCCAGTTGCGGGTGCTTGCGATACGCCGCCTTGTGAAGTGGCCGCACCGATGGGAGTAAACCCTTTAGTGGTCACATAACCTTGCGCAAGGATAGGCTGACCGTCTGGCCCCGTTTTGCCGGTATTGTAATTATCGACGTATTTAGGCTGCTCAGACGCACCCGGGCCCTGATATACGACCTTCCCGGTAGTTGGATCAACTAATGCTTCACCTTGCCCCACCTTGACCGGAGATGCACCAGCTGATTGTCCAAGCTGAGCAATCTGCGCCTTGATTGACGTCAATCCTGGCACAGCATCCGCATAGGTATCGGGAATTTGATGACCATTAGCCTCAGCAAGTGGCGCAAGATAGGGTTTCACAGCCGCCTGATACACCTGCTCTTTAGCAGCGTCTGTAGGCTGTTGATCCATATAATTCATCGCATTGCTAAGTCGCGTTAGCTGCGTATTTCCCGCGTTCTGATAAGCCGCTGCTTGTGTCGGATCAATGGCTGCTACTTGTGCGGTTGCCGATGGATCGCCAGCAATCACTTGGGGCGCAAGAGAACGTATCTGTTGCTGATCACCCAAGGCTTGCTGATACGCCTGCTGTTTCTCGGCATAGATATTATTGGCTTGCGCCGTCTGCTGTCCCTGATTGAAATTTCCTACAATGTTTGCAGGATTAACAGCAGTCGATTCATCAAAAATATTAGCCATATCGATCCTTAGGAAACGTTGTAACCGTTACCGGATGAGCTTCCGTAAGTGGTCGGCGTGTAACTGCTCTGATTCTGCGTATATTGTCCGTAAATGTTTCCAAGCTGTCCAAGCGTGCTATTAACCGCATTAGCTTGGCCGGCATAACTGGATGCATTGGCTTGACCAATGTTGTTTTCCTGCGCACCGATCTGGTTCGCAGTCTGCTGACCTACGCCAGCAAATGCACTGGATGCCGAATTACCTTGCTGCGCCACACCAGAAATCTTGTTCCAGTAGTTATTAGCGTACTGCGTGGCAAGTCCCTGACCAAGCGAGATTGCATCAGCTGTCTGACCACCACCCCACACGTTGCCAGAAGCCGCACCATTCGCTGTAGAAGCTTTCTCACCCTGACTCAGGGCGAACTGGTAATCCGGTGAATTGGCAAATCCTGAGGTATTTCCAGAGAGATACTGATTCTCAAGGTTGACAGCATTCGAACCTGCATTGAGATACGGCTGCGCATTAGCCGTATTCTCTCCATAAATTTTGTTCTGTTCGGCAATAGCAGCATTAGACGCGTTGGTCTGCGCCTGTGCACCAGCACTCGCGGCGTTGGAGGACATGACGCCTGAGGCGAGAGCAGCGCCTCCTACAATGGCTGCGCCCCAAATTTCCGCCAGTTAGCTTGCATTCATAATTTTCATTATGAAGCCTCCGAGTTGTATTTTCATAGTGAGCTTGTTCATGCGAATTCACCTGCCGCGTTTAACTTGTGAAAGTGGCTAACCCAGACCAATCGTCCTGACTCGCTATCCTTGCCAATACCTTCTAGCGGATACCGCGAATGAAACAAAGGCGCTTGAAATATCAGCGCACGGTTCTTTTTACCACGCACCATGTCCGTCTGTATCCATTTGTCCGGATCGCGTGAAACCATATCGCTTTTCAGTTCGTCCAGAATGCCCATCGCTTGCATTTCGGCAAATCCTGGCATCGCGTTTAATCCCGTGCGCTTATGCGTGAAGAACGCAGTCCCTGATTCTTCTTCATGATTGGTCAGATATGCCACGCACGTATGGTTCCCCGACTCCCGATCACTGTGTATATACGCTCGTTCCATGCCTTCATTGGTGACGCGGAAATACATCGTATTGGGTACAACCACGCCATTAACTGCCCGCATGATTGAGGCGACCATAAGTGCGTGATCACCCCAAAATCCCATGCCTTCATAGACTGAACTACCTACTTCACCTTTATTTGGTCGCCACGTATCAAATCCAGCAGCAAACACCGATGACTTGACGCGATCAAGTGCCTTACAGAAGTCATCGACAACGAGATAGCTCATCCTACGGTTCCTTGAAGTACTGCTGCACCACCCATCAAATCTCGCCTACGTGGGCTGGAACAACTCACACGATATGTCCGGTTATATGTCGATCCTTGGCGTGTAAAAACAATGCGCTTTCCATATTCACCGGTTGCGCCAATATCTTCCTGATCCCAGTTGGACCAATTATAGCCACCATCGTCTGAGTATTGGATACGAACATAATGATCCACATCATCCGACAACTGGCCAAGCGCCATAATCAGTTCAACCCGTGAAACAATCACGCGATTATGGTTATTAGACAATACACCGTTGGTGCGCTCAGAGATGAAATTGATATCACCCTCAGTGAATGTATCCCAATCAACAACCCATAATGTGCCATTCTGAAAATCACCGGCAATCCACTGGTTATTCCAATACACCATTCCGCTAATACGCCAGCGGTTCATTTCGTAAGAGCCGCGACGATGCCATTCGTCAGCAGAGACGTCATAACCCCATGTCTGACCATCAGGGAATGTCCAGTAACAGACTTTATGTCCCTTGTCCTCCCACACAAACGCGAAAGCTTGTGACCAGTTAAGACCACTAATGGCCTGCTCAATCGGACGTGTCGATTTACGTATCGGGGAATAACCTGAGAGACAGTAGAAAATACCATCATCGCCAAGCCAATAGACGGTGTTGTCCATATTGGCGACGGTATACGTTCCAGCGCAACCACGCGTCAGAGAAATTCCCTTAGTTCGGATTGGCTGTTCTGCATTGGAGGTGACTTGAAAGAATTCTGTACTACGCGCTGAAAAGATGATCAGTTCGTTATTGCTGACGGCCATCGACACCATGAGGTCAGGCGCAACTTCCGATGTGAAACGGTCCAGCTCGTTGTAGGTCAATGCGTCATCAGGTGCAGAATTGAACGCAAAGCGCCGTGTCGGATCGATCTGCACCAGATAGCTGCCGATATAAACGCAGATGATTGCGCCTGGATAGCCGTCATCCGTGATCTTGGTGAAGGTGCTTAAGCTGGTATTCCACACATAACCCGACTGGCCATTGACGATCAGTAGTTCATTGCCACCATCCGCTAAAAGGTTATCGGCAAAGTACACGCGACCCACGCTAGGAATCGTTCCAAGCTCCGTACAGACGCCTTTGATGCTGATGCTATAGAGCGATTTGGCGACGACGGCGAACAACGTTCCTTCGCAGTTGTAGACGCCACGCACTGGAGAATCAGGAATCGTCGCACCACTCGTTACCAAGGCGCGCAAACCGGGCGGTGTAACCAATGTCGAAGGCGTGCGTGTTCCCGCTTTCTCTGCGGATGTGGGAAGCCAGTTAAGCGTGTCCTGCGACGACCATGAAAGGTTGTCGTCTTTGTAGTAGCCACCCACAATGGGGAAGGTGGACTGCTTCATCCTATATACCAATTAGAACCATTGATCGAGTTCAGCGCTTGACGCCTACCACCAGGAATCGGCGCATCCAGAATCGGCTGGATTGGCGTTGCTACCATCTGGTCACGCCATAGGTCATTGAGGCTGGCAACGGCTACTTGGGCGACTCCTGGTAATGGTGTGACGCCATATTCAGGCGCAAGCGTCATCGCCAAGTTATAAGCGACGGCTTGTTCGGCTTCCACCGGAATAGGCATTTCATCATCTGGCGCAGAGACGGGCGACCAACCCAAAGACAGCAGGTCAGCCTCCCATCGTTGCATCATGGCGTTCAGCGCGTCAATCGCCGTACCCATATCACGAGGCCGCACATCTTGTGAGGGATCGATGACCTGAATAAGGCGAAGTGAACGTCCGACGATCTTGACGACGGTTGTCATGGTTTAGGCCATGATGCCGGCGGCTTTAAGTTTCGTCAGGATCGCGTTTAGCTCGGTAGCAAGCGTGGCGAAGTTGGCGTTTAGAATGGGCTGACTGAAACTAGTTCCTACATCGACAATGGCAGTGGCCGGCGTTCCCGGACCTACACTCGTCAACGCTGCTTGGTCAGCCGATTGCAGAACGACACCAGCAACGGTCGTGGTCGCAGCGGGCGCATTTTCGCCAACGAGAGACACGATATCGTTGATGGAGACGGTAGCCTTACCGCCATTGTTCTGCGATGCGTAAAGAAGGGTGTTAAGGGTTGTCATGATTTGCTCCTAAGCCGACTGATTGAATCGGAGGAAAGTGAAAGTAAGATCACTTCCAGATAGATCAGAACCGCCATTTTGCTGCATCGTGTTATCGGTAACCACAATCGTTCGAAACGATGGTGTTAAGTTTCCTCCGATAGGAACGCCATCATTAACATTGGTTTGATCCACGCTAAGCAAAACATCTCCGGCCTTCACGCCCGATAGCGTGAAGGTTGTTTCATCAGAAGAAACACCATTTCCGGTAAGTTGAATTATCTGAATCGGCGAATAAAGAGTCATATGAATTTCCATGGAAAGAGAGCCCCGAAGGGCTCTCAGGATTGGTTTTAGCCTTCACTTTGCGTGACGACATTGCCAGTGGGATTAACCCACAACTGACCAACAACATGCGGATCAGCTCCGGGAAGGTCGCCCATAAAAACCGGGCTAGTTTCCACAGTGCCTACGCCAATAGGCGCACTCCACCAATAGCTTTCAGAGCGCTGGGCAACACTAGGGTTAGTTGGATTAGTCATGATTTACTCCTTATGCCGGGGTGAAGTCGGACGGATCGTTAGTGATACGCGCAGCCCATTCAGGACGAAGCGCACCGAAGGCGTACATGATGTCGAAACGGGTCAGGTTCATGTCATTGACGATGCTGGAACCTTCTGTCACACGCATCGAGACACCGTTGTACTGACGTCGCGAGGTTTTCCAGCCAGCCAATTCCGGCAGATCAACCGTCGCAAATGCGAAGGCTTCCGGGCGATACGCCAAGGACACGCCGTAGGACGAGCTTGCCGTCTGATCGATGGTAATGACCGCATTGTCTGCTGGTAGCGCCGTGACGTTCTGCTCAGAACCCGTGAGGGTCAGTGCCGGATAGATGCCGATGGAACCCGCGCCTCCAGCATAGTTGGCCGTGACGACGAACTGACGCAGATAGCCAAGATTCGCCTTGGTCTGCGGATGGACGGCGAACACACCGGCAAAGGTGATGATCGTACCGACCGGAACCGCACCCGTGCCGGTATCTACCACAATGGACGATCCAGCCTGATTTGCACCGTTGACCAGATAACCCGCGCCAGCACCGTTTGTAAAGACTGGCATCACGGTCGAGCTGTTCCAGTCATAACCGGCGGCACGACCCATCACACCATCTTCGTACTGCGTATCAAGCTGCTTCTGCGAGTTGAACAAGCCAGCCAGAGCCGGAACCAGAGTGGTTTCGGACGTGGTGTTCATCAGCATCTTCATGGTAGACGGACCCGCGCCGTTGTCCATGATGAGCTTTCGACCAATGTTCGCCCATGCAAGCTGCGTCCACTGTGCCGCGCCACCGGGACCGGTCTGGTTTGGAATCGATTGCAACGCAAGATTCTGCACAGCGGCTTCAACCGTGACAGCCAAGTCCGCGACCTGCTGGCTCAGATAGCGAGCATCGAACTCTTCGATATCCAGCGCCAATTCGGAACTGGTGTATTGGACGGAGAAGTTCAACTGATCGATCACCTTCACATTACGGATGATCGTTTCCAGTGGGGCAGGAGCCGCAACGCGGCCTGAGGTAATGACGGCATGCTGCGGAACAGCAACACGCAAGGTATCGCCAATCGCTGGCGCACCTTCTTTGAACTCCGACGCATACGTGCGCGGGATAGTCTTGATGAAGGAGAGATTTTCGCTGAACCGCATCAATGCGCGGTCAGCGATCATGTCAGTGGTGAGTAGCTGGTTACTAGCCATTTTGAAGCCTCATAGGAAGGATTTAGCGCCCTCCCTGCTTCTTCCAAGCTTTGATGCGGTCAGCCGTGGACATCCCTGGATCGTTGATGTCTACACTGGGCTTACCCGCACCTGAGATTGTCTTCACAGGCGGCGGCGCAGAAGTGGTTTTCTTGGCAGTCACAGGCTTCGGCGTTTCCGCCGTTTCTTCACCCTCGAACCGTTCGGCCAACTTGGCGATTTCTCGAACCTGCTGTAAGCGCGGTAACGCATTGATGCGCTCGGCTTCTTTCATGTTCGTGGCTAGATGATGGGCAATCTCAAGATCGTGTTCGTCACCCATGAACAACTCGGTCAGCGGTTTGTAGGCCGGATCGGTATTCAGTTTTGACGACACAATGTCATCCCAAGCACCATCGCCAGCCTTTTCCTCAAAGGCATCGACATGCGACTTGAACGATTCTTGGGCTTCAGCCTGTTTCCTCTGCTCCGCTTCCTGTTTCGCTGCATGGTCTTTTCGCTCAAGAGCCTGTTCAACGCGATATGCGATGTACTTGTCCTGATCGAAGTCGAAGTCCTGTAACGTTTTCTCGTGCGACGCGGCCTGCGGTTGTGGTGCAGACTCGTGCCTTACGGGTTCGCGCTTTTGGATTTCTTCCAGTACAGCAGCACGGGTGCGGGCTTCGGTGACTTGCCGTTCCCTTTCTAGCCTTTCCTTCATCCAGCGAGGCAGGCGTTTTTCGCCTTTCTGTGGAGAGTCCGCGTCTAGAGCGTCGCTTTCCCCTTCCGGGGGCTTTGCAGCTTCCGGTTTCGGCTCTGGCTTAGGCGTCTGTCGTGCCGTGATATTCGGCGTTTCAGCAGCCTTAGAGCTGGTATCGATTGATTTCAGCTCAGGTTGAGCTACCGGTGCCGTTACACCGTTGGTTTCGTCGGTCATGATGTTTACCTTTTGTGCTGGCAATGTCAAGGCGTGCCAGCATCACCCCATTAAGCGATACAAGCCCAAAGAACTTTGCAAGCAATGTGAATTGCCTGATCAGTGTTAATTCCAATCTTCTTTTCACACTTTGCATGGTCAGTTAGTGCATGAACGACAATCTCAGCCGCGCCGAGCCACCAAACGCCCGTAATCAATGCCACAAAGCCGCCGTGGATGAAGGAATGCGCCAATAGGCAATGCCACCACGGAACATAACCGGGGCCTGTTCTGCATTTCCCCATTGCCAAGAAATCACCTTGCAGCGGGTAATCGGCAATAAAATGGGCAGCTATTAGTAGGAATAGCATGTAAGCCATCAGAATCCACCTGTATACGTGTCAGGTGAAGATGGACCAATCGGACCTTCATGCGGCACAGCGAAGCCCACTGGCTGCTGTGGCATGAGGGCTGCCCCGTTCTGGATCATCGTGGCGTGACCATCGGCCTCGGTGCCGGGAATCTTGGCGACGAGACTGGCGGTCTTGGCTTCTTCCAGCTGCACCTGCGTCTGTGTCTTGGCAGCGATGTCCTGCGCGCGCGCCGTCGCGAGCGTGGCTTGTGCCTGATGATGGGCAGCCTGCGCAATGACCTGCGGCGGCGGCGGTGCGGGCGGCGCGGGCGGCGGATCGTTCGGTCCTGGCGGGATAATGCCCTGCTTGACCAGCGCCGTACGAATCCACTCCACAGCATCGTCAATGCCTGGAACGTCCATCGACTTCATCATCAGGTATTGGCCGATAGCGCCAACAGGTCCCGGCGTCTGCGCCACGGTCTGCGCGAACTCCGCCAGTTCCATGCGAGCCGTCTCGTAAGACTTTCCGACCGTTACCGTCACATCGTACTTACCGCGTGAGAGGTCGTTTTCGACGTATTCCTTACCTGTGACCGGATCAGTGACCATCTTGTTGATCGTGACGTATTTCTCAGCCAGATCAGGCCCCAGAATGCGTATGGAGCGTTCGGCATCATAGTAATGCGGGATAGCGTCCACCAGAATCTCACCCAGCCGTTTGAGTGCTTTAACCTGATTGTCCACATAGACGAAGTTGACCACTTCCGCTTGAGCATTGCGCGCCATGATCGCGCGACCGCTGGTTTCATTTGACTGGCTTCCTACCGACGCGTCATACACACCGGTCGTAGCCTTCATCTCATCGACGGTGATATTGGACAGGTTCGCGAGGGCTGAAGGTAGCTGCGCCATCGGTTCGCGTGAAGGACCGCCTGGTGCGTTAGGGTCAGCGTTGAACAGCAATACCGGCGGATCGTCATAGCCTAGTCGTTCGTAATAGCTTTCCAGACCTTTGATCATTGCCGGAGTAGCTTTAAGCGGGCTGTTCGGAAGCTTGGCGACCACCTCCACCATCGAAGACATTTCAAAGTTGTGAATGGTCTGCGAGTCACGGGCAAAGCGCGTCATTCCTGAGTAAATCTGCTTGCCATCGATACTGATTAGATCACCCCATTGCGGAACAATCGGGATCATCGAACCACCCCATTTCGTCGGTTCTTCGAGCTTTCCATTGCCTGATACAGGGCACGAATAGATCACGTCCACATCGACTTCGCGAGTGGATTTGATCGTTACTGGTGGCGTGGCAGCCGGTGGAGGAATAGCTGTAGCGCCAGCTGGTGCCGTGGCTGGATCAACAGGAGGCATAGATTTAGCTGCATCAGCTTGCGCTTTCTGATAACCCTCATAGTCTTCTTCATCGACAATCGAGCCATCGGAAAGCAATAGGATCGTCTTGGGTTGCTTCTCTGCGTACCAGTACTCGGCAATGCGCACCATATCTTCGGTGCACCACAATAGGTCGCTATCACTGTCAGTCCGGGCTACATCGAAGTCCACCACTTCCGCATTAGGCCAACGTGCTGTGAATGTTGCCTTTGGAATCAGTTCGGAAATGAACCAATATCGCGCGTCGGATCTGTCGAACTTTCGTGCAGATGGATCGCAAAACACGGTCATTGGATCAAGCACCGCTTCGATCTTCAGACATTGGTCGAACGTATCAGGTGACTCATAGTCCGACTTGACGCGCAGAACGCCATAGCCGCCGCCACACGACCACTGGAAGGCAGTGTCATAGGCGTTGTCAGCCGACGAATCGACCTCGATATTTTTGATCATGCCGTTGAGGACTTCTGCCGTGTCAACGTCCTCGTCATTGGACGCGCGGCATTTAATCTCTGGCTTGTTCTTTAGCTGCTGCCCGGTCACTCGGCGAATCAACTGGCGAACCCGATTGAACTCGTAGTTCGGCTTGTTGCGGCGCTTGGCCGTGAGATGAGCGTCCCATTGATGCCCAGCCACAAAGGCGAACTTCATGTCTTCGACGCACTGCCGACGTTGTTCGGTGTCGAACGTCATAGCATCAGAGGCGCGCTCAAGCATCTCTTTTGTCCACGAATCTTTCTCGACCACTTTCTGCTTGGTTTCACCACCCGTTGAACGGTAGGTCTTGGACTTAGCCATGGAATAGCTCCGAGCGCTGGCCGAAGCCTTCACGGGTGAATTGGGTGGTAAAGGAGATGTTTGGCATAGCGCCGAGGTTTAGCGTGGCGTAGTCAACGGCAATTAGCCCAGCTGCATCAGCGGAGTGGCTTGACCAATCATGGTGGGGACCTAAGCCGATATTGCGGTTCTCATCGCGCTTTTCGTGATACCAGCCCAGCGCTGATCGTCCTGCTTCGGTTTTCTTCTCATCGAACCACATAGAAGGAAAAGCTCTACGCATAGCTTCGATGCGCCTGGAAGCGGCACCTGCACCCATATTGGGAATGACACGCACATCGAACTGAGCTTCCATCAACGCACTTTGATAGCTCACCTGAAATACCTTGTCGTGCTGTGCTCCATCGTGAGGAAGAACAAGCTCAGCCTTACCGTAACCGTGATCGCGTAGCCACTGGACATGCACGCTCAAAGGTTGACCAACAGTCTCATAGTGATCCAGCACGCGTATCTCTTTGCCAATGAACTGGACGATCCAGATAGCGCATGCGTCAGCTTTGGCACCCGTTCCACCAATGTCCCAATAGGCACGTAGTGTCATTAGAGGGTCGGCAGATAGATTGCCAATGCGGCCTTGTTCCTTGGCTTCGGCTAAGGCTTTGGCGTAATACGCACCCTCCACGGAGCGTTTATAGCCACCTTCCCATATGTGATCGTACTGATCTGGCCGCTCCTCAAGGTCGCGCAAGCGCTCACGTTCCAGTTTTGCGGGGAACTTGGGGTTATCGCGCCAATTAAGCTCGACCATCCGCACGAGAGAGTCAGTCGATAGCCGAAATCGCTTCTCGACGGCGTCAACTTCACGCTCGGGGTTCCATGTCACCCAAAGCTCAGCGTTCCAGTCCGTTCCTTCCTCACGCAACGTTGGTATCAGCGTAGACCACGCATCGTTCGTGACCGGGCTTGCCTCATCGACCCAGCAAATCAGAATGCGACCCTTTGATTTGATGCTGGCGATGTTCCGATCTAGACCGGAGAATGCGAACGAGATGCGCCCATCCTTTGACTTGATGTACTTATCGCCTACATCGTAATAGTCAGCTAGCCATTGTTCGTCTTGAATCGCCCGCTTCACTTCCTCAAGGCTGGAATCCTCAAGGCTATTCATGAACAGGCGAGCGCAGACGATGATGCCGCTAACGCCAGACGATCCAAACATCATCCCGCGTACTGCTGCCATCTTGGCGAATGATCGTGTCTTGCCTGAGTTGTGGTTGACGATACCGTTTGACAGGTAGTTCTCAAGCACCGGCACATGTAAATCCCAATACACAAGGCGGTCGTGCTTGCAAATGCTTTGTATGCCAATCAAACTATGGCGGTCGTGAACACAACTGGGAGAAAACCATGAACTATCGTGAACGCCGAGCCGAGGCATGCCGGGAATTGTTCGCTTCTTTCCATCCTGACTTTTCAGGTTGTCGTGATAAAGACCGAGCGAATGAAATTCTTGAGATGGCTCGCGAAGGAATGTTTTCTGCTGATATAGCGCAACGTCTCGGCATAACTCCAAAGGCTGTGCAGAAGCTTTACCGTCGCTATAACTTCCCTCAGCTACAGAACTTTTCGCCGCCGCTGCGAGAAGAACGCGTTGGCTGGACAGGTGGCGTGAAGGAAGTTCGCGGGTATCTGTATTCTCGTTCGCCAGGTCATCCGCGTGCGTCCAAGTATGGGAACTATGTTGCGGTTCACCGACTTGTGATGGAGAAGAAACTAGGACGATATCTGAAAGGATCGGAGGTTGTTGATCATATCGACGGGAATACGAGAAATAACCACCCGGATAACCTTCGTGTTTTTCCGAATAATGCGGAGCATCTTCGCGTGACGCTGAAAGGCCGTGTTCCGAATTGGTCGCCGGAAGGCAAAGCTCGGATGGGGACGCCACGTAAACCGAATCAGCCATCGTCAAATCTTGAAGCTCAACCCAGCCTCGATTCGTCAGAAAGCGATGCTCGTCCGTTACAGACATTGACCGACCATCCAGAAGAGTCACCAAGTAAAGCTGTTGCTCGTCATATGGAATGGATGGAGTAGCTGGAGCTATAACGACTCGACCATCCAGCACCGAGTAAACGCTGCCTCCTTTGAACTCGCTTATCTTCACTTGACCTGAAGGCGTGTCGATAAGCGTATCGGGGTGGCAGCAGCCGCGCCCACCAAAAGCCCCACGGACGTCTGCTGCTCCCAAAAAGATAGGCCGTAGCTTTGGAGGAAGCTGGACAGTGACTTCGGTCAAGGCTTGTCCATGTCAACGAGCTTGATGGAGTGAACTATCTGGAAGGGATTATCTGGGTCTGTAGACATTTCAACGCTCGATAGGTCGGGAACTGATTTCCTTAACAAAATTTCAGCTGACTTAAGCTGTGTTGCGGTAAGATCACGCTTACCCTCGAAATGGTCATGCAGCCCACGGATTAACATACTCGCCTGTATCTTGGCGCGTATCTCATCACTGTGTTTTGGGCGTAGTGTCCGTGCAGCCATTCGTATAAGTCTCGCGTCTCTTAGTCGTTAATATAGTTGCTAACCAGTTCATTAATTAGGCAAATAAAAAGGTCTTACAAGCCCTTGGTATCGATGTCGATTGGTTCAATATCAGGTTTTACATCTTCCATTTCCATGAGGATTTTCAATACATCGTTGTCAATGATTTCCGCCAGTGAATTCACTACCTTATCCAGGGCTTTGGTTAATTCGATTTCGTATTCTTCCAAAATTTTCATATCAGCACTCACCTTACTCCCGCATAGTACATCGCCCGGCCCATAACGACAGAATGACGCCGTAGCGCCATGGTAATGCAGTAGGTGAGGTAGGTTTGGCTGGAAACGGTGCTTTTCTTCGATGGCCTACGAACTAGCTTGCCATCAACAATGTCCATGTCTTCGTATCCCGTGAGGTAGCCAATTTTCTTGGTCGTCATGTCAGTCATCGACCACCGTATGGTGTGATCCAGCATGCAAGCGAATGACGCCAGTTGTCTATGCGTGAATTGATTCGATCCTTGGCTTTCTTCCAGCGTGAGCGCGTGTCCGGCTTAGGCTGCGCCCACAATGGCCGTGGTATTCCTTTGAGGAAATCCATTTCTACCTTCAAGTACGCGGTAGCACGTTCTGCAATCATCTGTGGCGTCAGAATTTCCATATTAGCCTCCCTTGAACCACTTCATCGGCTTATCGGCAACCTTGCTGGTCGTTTTGGGGCTATTGGACTTCGCGGCGGCTTTCTTAGTCGCTACCGTCTTGGGCAACGTCGATTTGCTTTTCATCTTCATGCGCATTCCTCTAGGAAATTCATGGCTTGTTCGTGCTGACGGTGCTTTACATCCATTGTCATGTAGGTCGTGACCAATGCGTTGATCAATTCCCTCTTGGATAGCGAACGCAAATCACGCGATCCCCACATACCCATAAACGGCAACTCTTCTTCGTCGTTCACTTGAACCCTCGTGAGCTACGGTGACTATCGAGCTTGGCGCGTGCCTTGGCTTGGATCGTATCGGCTGTCTTGGCGGATATATTACCTGCATTCTTGGCACGTGTTGCGCCTGAGATAGCGGCACGGGCGTGGTTCGCGTCATTGATTGGGAATGATCGTCCCTTACCTGCGAAATCCGATTTGGGCAACGCTTTACGGGCTTTGGTAGTGAGCTTAGCCATATCAACCTCTAGGGATATTGGATAGTGTAAGGCCCATTGCTTGAGCCGTAGATAGCATTTGGAAAGATCGGTCTGTCTAATACCTCAAACTGGAACTGTTGGCTAGTGATTTCGCCATTGCTCCATGTAGCCGTCGCTTGCAATGCTCCCCATCCCGCATAATTGAACGCAGCATCACACGCTACTGTGCGGTTTGTGGACTCTATACGGGCATTCGATATATTGATCGACCACGGGCTTGTGCAGTCCCACCGGACAGCCACAATTGTTACACCTAAAGGCATAGCCCCATTGAAGTCTGCCACGCAACAGCGCTTGGAAAACCTACGGATACGCCTAGACTCATTCCGTGCCGCTGTATAGCCACTCACGAACGACCGCGTAACACGGCCTAGCTCGCCACAATCGGGCGTTGATGGCGCAGGTGGCGCAGGCGGATTAGCCGTAGGCGTCAGCGTAGCCGTATCGGAAGCACAGCCCGAACCGGGGTTGACCGTGACTTCATAGCTGGAACCGCCTGTGGGCAAAGTGGCGCTGTACGCTGTAGGCGTTTCGCTCAGGGTGACATTCAGCAGGCTAACCGTGGTCGAACCGTTGAAATAACTGACGTTGGCTGTCGTGATCCCTGCCACGCTAGAACCCGTAAAGGCGATGGTGTCACCGGTTGCCACGCTCCCCGTGTAAGCCAGTGTCGTCTCGTCGTTCACGACCACGTAACTTGTGCCATCCCAGCAGGCGGGTGGCGTATTCGTGCCATCCGTGAAGTTGGCGGCTGTGGTGAAAAGGTTAGCCATGCAGTTTTCTCACCAAGTCCGCGTGCTGTGGGTACAGTTTACGCGATCCTGACGGATTTATGCGGTAGTTGTAAACCCTGTCGGGCAAGTCAATGCCTGGGCCGAAGCCATCTGCATGACGGCTCAAGGCTTCATCGCTCAATATCGGCCATGCTCCAAAGTCAAAGCCATTCAGCACATCGCGGCGGTAGATTCGCAAGTTCTGCCGATTGTCAAAGAGGCGTGGCTTGCCGTTCTGCCAGACCGTCTCCCGCGTGTAAACAGCAGGAGCGCCGGATTGCAAGCTATCCCTCAACACAGAAAACGCATTTGGCTCTAGCCAGTCATCGTCGTCTACCGTGGTTACGTAGGGGTGCGAACCCATCGCGTAGCCATGCTGGCGGGCGTGACCAATATGACCATCTATGTAGGGAGCCAGATGGACTTCGACCGCGTAGGGAAGCGATACACAGGCGTCAATGAGGCTATACAAGCACCGATCCACCCACGTCACGGGCGTTTTCGGGCTGATAATGACATGCACGTCAAGCATAATGGCAGCGCGGGCAGGATTTGAACCTGCAATACTCGACTTCAAAGGACGATGCCTTACCTGATTTGGCTACCGCGCTGTAGGTAACCTGAAACATCTCACGACGTGACAGGCTCAGTGCAGGGCGTCTAGGGGGATAGACAGAAATCCCTACAGAATTTTGGCGGAAATGGAAGGATTCGAACCTTCGCGCCCTTTCGAACGTACCGGTTAGCAACCGATTGCCTTCATCCACTCGGCCACACTTCCTAAAAATGGCGGAAGGTTGAGGAGTCGAACCCCTACCGTTTCCAGTCCCTCCGGGTTCAAACCGGATTGCCAGCCAACCTAGCGGAACCTTCCTTAATAACATCAAGCGATATGTCTGACGCTGATCGAATCATTGCGCAAGTGCTTGGTCTGTGCAAGTGCATCTTGAGCATTCAGATGCATCAAATACTTTGTGCGCTCTTCCATCGCAAACCGAGCTATAGCCTTGTCCGCTTCGCTCAATACGAATTCGAAGTCCATCGTTTTCTCGTTATCGCTGATCTTGATCATGATATTTTCCTTAGCCTGCATTGAACGATGCAAGAATGATGCCAGATTCTCCGTCATAGACATCCCAAAGAAGCTTAGCTCTGACATTCTCAGATTTACTTGACCAAGAATCATAGAAATCTGGATGAAACTCTTTGGCTGATTTTTCGTCAATTGCCGCAACAACACATCCATCAAATGTGTCATAGCCTTCGTTTTCTTCTTGTGTAAGTAACCAAAGTTTCACTTTCTACCCTCCGACCTGTGCATATCTTCGCGCAAATCCTGCACCCTTAGCTCGTTGCACCGCTGGTCGCTATGCTCGATTTCAGTTCGAAGTGTATCGATTAGCGACGACTTGTCCGATTCTTGGTTATGCACGATCACCGGTCCTCCGATGCCCATCGCCGCCATCAGGGCGTAGACCATCCACTGCGGGACTGGCTTCGGACTGTTTAGGCGATGCGTTGGTAATTCGTCGGTCATCACCTGATCCTGTGAGCTTCTTGGCTTCCATCTTACGGCGCTTTATTTCCTTGCGATAGTAGTCTGCATTGCTCTGCATTTTCTTTGCCGTATCCCGCGTGGATTTTTCCAAAGCGACAAGTTGGGTCAAGTCAAAAAATTCAACTGGGTAGCCAAGCAATTGTGATTGTTCAGATTTACGGTTTATCCGGTCTGAGATGGCTTTGGATTCGCGGACTGTCATGGATTGCCTGCCCTGCTTTTCGCTAAGTTGGATTTCTTCACTTCCTGAGAAAGAATCACGCGTTCTTTAGGTGTCATGGAGGCAATAGCGAAATCGGCGTCTTTGTATGTGATGCCATGTTTTTTCGCGAGATGATTCGTTAGGCGACGTTTAGCTGCTGAATGGGTCATCAGAAAAGGCCTTCAATAGCGCGGTCAAACTCATCAATGTTTTGATCGATCAGCTCACGCAAACCGGGATATTCTGGCTGTTCCTTTGACTGCTGCCAGCCGATGTAACCAAACGAAACCTCTTTCGGTTCAGTGTGTCCATCGCCATAGTTGCGCATCTGAGATTCCAGCCAGTCCAATCGTTCGCGGTCGGTATGTTCCATCTCAAAACGCCTCAATCGCTTTATTGACTATATCCACCAGCGTTTGGCCTTCGCGGCGGTACTTTTCTAGCTTGGCTACGTTGGTAGGCGTAAACCAGACACCGATAAATTTATCTCCCTTGGCGAGTCTAGATTGACGCGCTTTGGCTTGATATTGGTTTTCTTTGATGCGGATCATGGTTTCTCTAGCAGGAACATCTTTGCGAAATGGCGCAGCTGTCCCCGGTGGATAAACGTTAAAACCACTCGGGTACATTGAGTTCATCGCTAAAACCCACTTTTTCTCTAGTTCGTTTAGCTGGTAAGGGGAACATGTTTCCAATATCGCTTTTTCAAAACTTTTCCACCCAAATTCTTCTATCGCATCCGCTATTTTCCCACTACTTCCTCTTTTGTGGCCTAAAAACCTTTGCTCTATATCAATGCTTTGACCTACGTATGTTTTACCTGTCGCAACATGCTTTATGGAATAAATTCCGCAAGTCATGGTTTAACCTTTTCCAAAGAATCTTCAATTGCTCGGCGCACAAATTCAGCCACTGGAACGCCGGTTGTCTTTTTTTGATTTTTAAGTCGGCCAACCATTTCTTGAGAGAGAAAAATATTCACTCTAACCATCGGTACAACTATGTCGTTTTTCATTTTTATGCCAGTGATGATGTATACATATATCATGCACACTTATATGCTTACGTCAACACCTAAATATCGAACGACAGGGTTTAGCTATTAGAAAAGCGAATATCCTGGCTCAGTTTTAGCGTTACTGCCAGCTTTTTCAATTGATTCACAAAGCTCGCGATGCATTTTTTCTTCCCTATCTTCAAGACGCTGTTTTTCTCTACGAACGTCTAGTACGCGTCTGGCTTCGCCTTGAAACTCTATGGGCATTTTGCAGATAGCTTCATCTTCGTTAGCTCGTATCTGATTGGCAATGACACCTTGCATGATGGCTATATATGCTGATTCAAACATGATTAACTCCTGTGACTAATCGGATTGCCTCACCAACTGTATAAATCACGTGTACCTCGCAGCCAACACGGGCTATCTCAGCATGCATCTTGACCTGGGCGGCCGTTAACTGGCGATCTAGGCGGGGTTTCAGCGGGTTCTTGACCTCGATCATCCACATGGAATGTCGATAGCAGGCGAGAAGATCGCAAACACCACCACCCGCGCCAGATAGATCCATCACGAATACGCCTATTTGACGCAATGCAGCGACAATTTCCCTTTGATTTTCGTCGGTTCGACGCTTGTGGTGGATCATCTCGGCTGAAACCATGAAAATGGGTTTATTGTTCTCTTCCAATTAAGTCCACTCATCTGTTGGGATGCCATTGAAGGATTACTAGGCATGCTAGGCCAAGCGTTTTGCATTGATGCAATAAAACGATTAAGACTTACTCGGCATTCGTCATAAGCCTCTTTCGGCGTTCGACCATTTCCTGAGCATGGGCTACCGGGAAGGAAGCAATACCAACCACCATGGCTAGGCTTAATGTGATATTTGTTCGGTCTCATTTCCTATCCTCCATAGCCTGCCACGTACGGAAAACACCTTCAGCCAGTGCAAGTCGAAGCTGATCACGCGTATAACCCGATTTAACCGCACCATCGCATTTCTGATGGCATGGATAGCAGCACCAAGCGCCGATAGCGTCAGACGACTTGTAACCGCGTCCTGAGAGTCCTGCAAGAGAGTAGTGCGCAAGAATTGTCGTTTCACCTCCGCCGTCACAGCCTTCTAAGCGAACCATGCAAGGCTGACCTCTTGCCGCTTTACGCGCTGGCGTGGTTTTCATGGTGAACTTCCGCCTTTCATAAACTGATCGGCATAGATTTTCATCTTTACAGGATCACTCCATGGCGATAGCGCGGAAGAAGGTTCATCCCATTTAGTGAAAGCCATCGTGATGATGGTATCCCAATCATTTTTAGTAGGCATAGGCATTTTCCCAGCGAAACCGCGAAACCAGTAAGCGAATTCATTCGACGTCATTTTTTCTCTCCCTTTCCGCGTCCAGCCAGCCTTTTTCCCAGAATGCTGTGGCCCAATGCGAGTCACGGGCCATCGAAAGTCGGTAAGGACACATGTATTTTTCCAAACCAGCCTTATAGTCAGCATATCCACGATTGATGCAGGTGATGCGGTCGTATAGGTCGGTCATGGCGATTTCTCGCGATGCGTGATTAACGCGATCATCAGACCGTTTCTACGCAAATCCATCTCTTTCTGAATCTCAGGGTGCATTTCCAAGATTGCCTTTTTCACGGCATCGTCTATGGATGGCTCAATTGCAGCCAACGCTTTACCTTTGAGTTCGTCAAACATCTTCTTGCAAAACATATCCAGCAATAAATGATCGATCTTCACGCTTTCGTTGTTTTCCATGGCTATGCATTCTCCCGTAATTTGAATTGATCCGGCCTATCCAGCTTTCTCACCCTAGCAATCGTACCGTCAGCGTGAAGCGCTCTCGTTGCGCTACTCACACCCATCCAGGAACAGTCCGTAAGCTGGCATAACTCCCCGATATCCCTAGGACCATCGGCTAGCGCGGTGATGATCTTTAGGGATTTGGGCGAGCGGCGGGATTTGGCGTTCATCGTCAAAAGTTTCCCTCTGCAACTTGAAAGCATGGAACGGCGTTGGATCGCCACATCGAAACAACTTGGTTTCTATCGTCAAAAACAGCAACCAAGCGCCTACGATCTTCGTCAAGCATGCCATCCCACCATTCCTGCTTGACCACATTGTCAGCCCTATAGTCTCCCTCTTGCCGCATAACCAAAGCGGTATCTAGGTCATGCGTCATGAAGTTGGTATTTTCTATAAGCCATTTAACGGTTTTGTCTCTCACTTCCTCACTACGCCCGCTGAAAATCCAAATATCGGCAGAGTGCCTAAGGCGCTCCATCGTCGCAATCACCGCAGGAATGGGTAAATCTCGGTTACACGCTGCGTAAAATCTACGCCAACGGTTAGGGTCATGTTTCTCATCGAGAATATGCTTGCGATGCTCGATGTTTGCCAAAGTCCCATCTAAGTCAAAAATGTATAACGGCTTCATACCCAATCCCTCGCCATAGCCTCGCCGATGATGTAATTCATAGCCTGCATCTACCATCTAACTTCGCTTTATCGTGATAGTTACGCTTCAAAGCCTCTTGCCGCAACCATAGGCGACATTCGGTTTGTGCAGGTTCTTTCAGTTTGTCGATCAATGGACCCCATCGTCGGAAGTTAGGTTCTATTTGCATGATATTCAGGGCCTCGGTTAGATGATGGTAGATCACGCCAGTCCCCAAATAATCGACCTCTTGCGCGATCTCGGCCCCCAGCCCATCGGAGCTACCAGTAAATGACGCATGAGCCTTAAAAGTGACTTTCTGGCCGTCTCAAAGGCTATCGATAGGCAGCGCGACAGTTCATTGATTGACATGGGTCGAAGTCTTAAAGCTTTCAGGATGCGGATGCGGAGACGTTCAGGTCTTAGCATGGTGTTACTTCCTTCGATCTTGGAAAACGTGAATAGAAAGCACTGCGCTTCTTGTTCTCCTTTTTCTTGCAACCTTTCCTAACCTTTTCCATGGAAATTTCCATAGTTGTTCCAGAAGCAAGCGAAGCAATCAAATCACGTAGAAGTTGATTGTTGGAAAAATACTCTCCCTTCTTTCGACAGAAAGAGAACATTTCATGCAACTTGTGTTCGATCGCGTAAGCCTGACTTTCCGAGCCGATATGATGAGCATATAGAATCTTTAAGCGTGACGAACTTCCGGTCTGAAGCCCTTTCAAGCGAGCTTCTACATCATTGGCTTTACCGATCTTCACATTCCCGAACTGGTCACATTGCTGAATGAAATATATATGCATTCTTGTCTCCCATACTCAAGTCATAGATGCCTTTGGGGCACCTAGCCGGAAACAACCACCTCTGGTACTCCTACCACCTTTGTCCACATCGGTTCGTCATCCTGACCTTTCCGACAAGCCCTTCGGTGCCCACTTGAATGGTTTTACTTAGCGCCGACATCAAAGCGCTTGGTAGAGAGTCAGTCTATTCTGGGTTCGCCCGACCTTTGGCAATAAGCTAACGCGCCCTGACGGCAAGTTATTACGAATCACCCAGGGGTTGCATTGCACCTTATTGGTGCGCTAGGATGGTTTTGCACCGCAATGGTGCATTACATCCAGCTACTTGTCCTAGCTGACACGCCGGAACCTTTGCGGGGTTGCCGGCGTTTTCTTTTTACGCTTCCGTGAGATTCATGTCAATACCGCGCAAGACGTATATCGCCGCTGAGCGAGTTCTAGGATGTATTCGCACCAGCGGAGTTGGCGGATGTAGTGGGTGGGAGTGTGGGTCATTTTGGATGGTCCGGGCATGGTTGCCACATGTAAGGTGGGTCAATTTTTGACCAATCGGTTAACGTCTCAATAAGCCACACTCCGTGCCGACTATCAAACATCGCAACAGCAGGACTTATCAATTTTCTTGTACTGACCAAAACTGGTTCGTCTTGTGGGCAAGTAATCATGTTTTGCCACATATCATTTCACCTCTGGCTCGGTTATGAGTAAAGGTACGTACTGATCAATCCACGCGTTGATATCTCGCTTCAACTCATCACAAACCTTACTATCGTCAAGTGCCGCACTCATCCATGCGCCTAAATCAACGTCTTGCTGTGACCATGCGCGCGTGCTGTGTGGCAATCGTGGGAAATTGTCCATCATCATCCCCAGTAAACGAACTTTCGTCCACGCCACATGCGAACCTTCCTACGGTCATATAGGCGTGGAATCATACGGCAATAAATTTCGCCAAGATTTCTGATGGATTCCGCAATTCCGTCTATAGTCACGGAATCGGTAGCTATGTAGTTCATCGCTTCACGTTTTCCTTGGTTATGGGCAACGGTGGCAAATGCATCCAATACATCATCTCGTCGTTAAAAACGTCATAGTTGTACCAGCCATCAACCCAGTGAACGACATCACAAATGTGGCCGTCTGTAGCAAGAATTTCTGTGCCATCTCGCGGCGCAGTTTCTATCGTTTGCCAGTCCATCAGTGCGAACTCCTCACGACAGCCACTCTACCGCAGCATTCTTCAGCCAGTTCGCGAGCCTCAGAACGCTTGGCGCAGACGATGATGAGTTCGGCGGTGGTCGGATCGTAGACAATCCAAGCGATGATTTGACCATCTTCATGTTTGTTCATTTCTTACCTCCTGAGACGCGCTTGTGCAACTTTAGAAGCTCGACTCCAGCACCATAGAGAGGTTGCCTAGTCTTGCCTGTACTTAGGTCATGCACGCTGTTTTTCTTGAGGCCAGCATGATCGCCTATGTATTGAAGCGTATGCCTCTCGCGAAGCTTGTTGACAATGTCTTGCCAGTTGTCCCGCATGTTGCAACCCTCTGTTTGTTATGCGTGTACGATACGCCGAATTTATTTTTGCGCAAGGGTATTGCAAACCAGTTCGGCAGGGCGTACAGTTCACCCATCGGCCACCACCTGGCCATGGAGCGAACGATGAACCAGATCGTAGAGATTCTTCCCGACCGCCTTGCTGCCGTGATGCAGCGCGAACTCAAGTCTGGCAGCCACGACAACTTCGAAGCCGGCCTATGCTTCATGGAAGGCGTCAGCTATGTCGCTGGCGAACCGTGGAGCGATACCCCGCAGTGCGCCTGCCCAGTCATCGCGACCTTCCTGCGTGGATGGAACGATGCACTGCCAGATGCTCGCCGCACTGAACTGCTCCGCGACCTGATTCCGCGTCTCGTCGGATCGAATTCCACACCAGAAGTGGAGCTGAAACGCTCACTGTTAGCCGCTGATTGGTTGGTGCGCACCCATACACCTGCATGGCTTCGTCTTGCTGGACTGACCGCACAAGCTGATGCGTTGGCTGGACTGCCGGAAATTACCGCGATGGCGCAGATACCGGGCATCAAGCCTGCGATAGAGGCGGTGCGCCGAGATGCATCCGCTGCTCGGGCCGCTGCTGGGGACGCTGCTTGGGACGCTGCTGGGGACGCTGCTTGGGCCGCTGCTCGGGCCGCTGCTTGGGACGCTGCTTGGGCCGCTGCTCGGGCCGCTGCTTGGGCCGCTGCTTGGGCCGCTGCTTGGGACGCTGCTTGGGCCGCTGCTGGGGCCGCTGCTCGGGCCGCTGCTTGGGCCGCTGCTGGGGACGCTGCTGGGGACGCTGCTGGGGACGCTGCCAAGAAAAAACTCGCGCCCACCGTCGATGAACTCCAAACGTCCGCCCTCGCGTTGGTCGCGAAAATGCTGGACGTGCAGGCATGACCACCAACCGCACCTTCCGCTGCCGCATCGCCCGAATGAACGACGGCGCGATCCAGACGATGAGCTACATCGGACCGATGGATGGCGTGCCGGTTGGCTGGTCGATCGTGATGCGCCGCGTGGCGATGAAGGTGGCGGCATGAGCGCGCATACTTCTGAACCTTGGACAATCATAACTGATCCAGCTATGAAGCATGGCGATTGGTTTGACAACGGCGGCTACCGAATCGATGCAAAAGATGTTGAGCAACTTTGCTATGTGTGGAATGCAAGTAATAGATTGCTGCATGATCATGCTCAAGAAGATGGACCGCGATTTGGAAGTGATGAAGGCGAAGCAAACGCATGCCTAATCGCAGCCGCGCCAGATTTGCTTGAAGCTTGCAATCTTTTGCTTAATTGCATGTATTTAGCTGGATGGGATGATGATTTCGCAGCAAAGAAAGCACGCGAAGCCATCGCCCGCGCTACCGGAAAAAAATCATGAACGTAGCCCAAGCTCAGGCTATCTATGACAACAGTATTGATCTAATGGCTGAAATTAACGACAGCTTGGAAAGAAAGGAAGCTTCTATACGGTATGGCATCGAATCCGATGCTGAATTGCTCGGTGAAGCGGTAGCCGATTACTACGCCGGCAACGAGCATTGCGACCTGCTGACCGAATTCACGCTGGCGCTATGCGGCGCTGAGAAGTTGGTTGATGCCATTGCTCACGGAGATGGCCTGCCAGATTCTGAGTTGCAGGCATTCCGCGCGCTGTGCCGGCAGATTGAGGAAGCCAAGCGTCGGACAACGATAGCAATTTCGGAAATGGTTGAGAAGGAGATGTCGAAGTGAATGTTTTCAAGTTTTTCTTGATCGTTATTTTTCTAGTCATTGTTCTTGGCTTCGTTATTCCGTTTCTTGTAAGTGCAAATGATGATATGAGCGTTGGTATTGGTATCGTCATATTGCTCGCACTTCTCTACATACCCGCTCGAATGATCGAGCGGAAATTCAAACCCAAGGGAAATATCACACCATGAAATCCATTCGTTCGATTGCTGTTCTGTCTGTCCTGACGCTGGCCCTGACTGGATGCTATAGCCGCGTGCCTGCCGGCAACGTTGGTGTTCAGTACAACAAATACGGCAGTAACAAAGGCATTGATCTTCAAGTACGTGAGCCTGGATCATATTGGCTTTCGTACAACGAAGAAATTGAGTTGTTCCCGACGTTCTTGCAAACCTACAATTGGACGGCAAGCTCTGGCGAAGGCAACGCAACGGATGAGAGCTTCACATTCCAGACTGGCGATGGTATGCCTGTAAATGCGGACATTGGCATCACCTACCAAATCGAAGCTCAAGCTGCCCCAAAGGTATTTCAAGAGTTTCGCCGAACTGTCACTGAAATCACAGATACATTCATTCGCAATGATGTTCGTGATCAGCTTTTGCGTAATGGTTCACAACTCAAGATTGACGACATGATAGGCAACGGCAAAGCCGCTTTGATGGATCAAGTGCAAGCAGGCGTTAAATCCGATATGTCGAAATATGGCATCCAAGTCGATAAGGTTTTCTGGCTCGGGGCTCCGCGTCTGCCAACTGCTGTTACGAACGCTATCAACGCAAAGATTCAGTCAACACAGATGGCAGAACAGCGTAAGAATGAAGTCGCACAGGCAACTGCTGAAGGACAGAAAGAAGTGGCTCTCGCACAAGCACGCGCTACGGCAACTGTTGCCACTGCGCAGGCTGAAGCTCAGGCCATCACACTCAAAAACAATGCGCTAAAGGACAACCCTGCATTGATCGAGTTGACAAAGGCGCAGCGTTGGAATGGTCAGCTTCCGACGACCGTCATGGGACAAAACGTTACTCCATTTCTGACGCAATCTGTCAAATAACCCACCCAACACAAGCCGGTTAGCGGCGAGAGGATTTAGACGTGAGCAACATGTCTTATTGCAGGTTTCAGAACACGGCAAGCGATCTACGCGACTGTTTGGATAATTTTGATGACGATGATCTTTCGGATGAAGAACGTAAAGCGCGCCGCAGAATTATCCGCATGTGTGTCGATATAGCTTCCGATTACGGCGACGAAGAATCCTAACCCACCCCACCGCCCAGCGGAAATTTGGTGATTGATATGAGTAATTTAGCGACAGTTGAGAATGATGATCACGGCACCGTTTCTCCCATGTTCGCCATGATTGAGCGCGCTGCGCGTGATCCTGCCGTCGATATCGACAAGCTCGAACGGTTGATGCTGATGAAGGTCAATGCGGACGCGTTACAGGCTCGCGGAGCTTATGACGATGCTATGGCCGAACTTCAGCCTGAGTTGCCTGTCATCGCCGAGAGAGGCCAAGCTGACCGTTATTCCTTTGCCAAGTGGGAAGATATCAACGTGGCTATCAAGCCGGTACTTATGCGACATGGTTTCGCTCTGACATTCCGCACCGACTTTGCCGATGGAATAGCTATTACTGGCGTTCTTTCGCATCGTGCTGGACACCGTGAAGAAACAACGATAAAACTCCCAGCCGATGCTAGCGGAAATAAAAACCCTGTACAGGCTGTCGCATCAAGTGTCAGCTACGGGAAGCGATATGCGGCCAGCGCGTTGCTCAACCTGACCAGCCATGGTGAGGATGATGATGCTTACACCGCAACGGTGGAAAGGGTCACAGAGGATCAGGAAATCCAGATCAACGATATGCTGGAAGCAACCAATTCCGACAAAGCCAAGTTCCTTGAATGGCTGAAGATTGACGGCGTATCGAAGATCCCAGCGAAACGCTTCGATGAGGTGATGAAACTACTTAAGGCGAAGGTTAAAAAGTGAGGATCATCGAATGCCAACAAGGCACACCCGAATGGTATGCCGCTCGCCTTGGTATACCAACCGCGTCCGAGTTCGACAGTATTATAACGCCGAAAAAGGGTGATCTTGCCGCTGCTCACGAGGGCTACATCGATCAGTTGATTGATGAGTCCGTGCGTGTAGATGCTGAGCGCGCCTTTAAGGGCAATCAACATACGGAGCGAGGCAAGGAGTTAGAGCCAGAAGCGCGAGACCTCTACGCGTTTCTGCGCGATGTCTCACCACAGGTTGTCGGCTTCATTCTCAACGATTCCGAGGATGCGGGCTTTAGTCCAGACTCCCTCATTGATGACGATGGTGGTCTTGAAATCAAGTGTCCCGATGGTCCTACGCATGTTGGCTATCTTCGTGCTGGAAACATTCCAGACAAGTACAAGCCACAGGTTCACGGAAGCATCCTTCTGAGCAAACGCAAGTGGTGGGACTTCATGTCTTATTGCCCCGGACACAAGCCACTGATTGTTCGTGTAGTGCCGGACGCATTCACCGAAAAGCTAGCCATGCATTTGAATTTCTTCGTAAAAAAGCTGGCTATAGAAAAACAGAAATTACTTGGAGAGACCAATGGGCATTAAGACCAAATTCGATGCGGTAGCCGCCAAGAAATATACCAATGGCGGAAGCGAAGAAAAGACGCAATGGATCAACATTGGTCGTGGCGTCGAGTGGGATGACGGCGGCATTGAGATTGAGTTGAACGCCGTTCCCGTAGGCGCATGGTGGAATGGAAAAATAAAGCTGTTCGTACAGAAGCCTAAGAATCAAAGCAATGCATCGAATCGTTCGCCAGCAGCATCCGGCGATGACTTTCAAGATGGCTCTATACCTTTTAACTAGAATGTGTCTATAATGGTCGCAACGGAGGGCGACATGCCACATTCAAAAGTTTGCTTCAAATGCGGAATATCCAAGCCATCTGAGGAATTTTACAAGCACCCTCAGATGGGTGATGGCTATCTCGGTAAATGCAAAACATGCACTAAAAAAGACGTTTTGGAGCACCGTCTAAAAAACATAGAACGCATCCGAGAATATGATCGTATTCGGGGGAAAATACCGGAAAGATCAAAAAAAGCTGCGGCAGTATCTGAAAAATGGAGAAAGGCTGACCGACGCCGAATTGTTTGTCATTCAGCTATTGCAAAAGCTTATAGAAATGGGACTTTAGTTCCTAAATCGTGTGAATGGGACGGATGCACTAACGAACATGCATATGCCCATCATGAAAGTTATGACAGGCCTTTAGACGTCGTTTTTTACTGTCAACCTCACCATAAGCAGCGGCATAAAGATATGAAGAGATTAGGGATTGATCCATGAGCCAAAACTTCATTATTCCCGCCGAAGGCCGCGAGCGTATCGCTGGAAATCTTCACCATTTCATGCTTAACGCGCTTCCGGGGAAGAAGCTCAAAGTGACCGTAGAGGTTTACCGTAAGTCACGGTCTAACCAGCAATCTAGATACCTCAACGGTGTGGCATACAAGCTCTTAGGCGAAGCCACAGGATACGAAAGAGACGATATTAGCGAATATCTTTGCTTAATTTATTTCGGTGGAAAAGATAAGAAAGTTCCGGGTGATAAAATTGTTCAAGTTCCACTACGAACGACAACAACAAACGAACAAGGCGAGCGTGACGTGATGAATACGGTGGACTTCGCAGCCTATGTGGAATTTGTGCAGCGATTTGGCTCTAAGCATGGTGTTTATATCCCAAATCCGGATGAGGAATAATTTATGACCCGCGAACAGAGGTTGAGGGAGTTGGTTGCGGAGTGGAATTATATTGGCGATGAGTACGGTCCGAACTTTGACCGTAATGGCGTAAATATCTTTTGCTCTGATGAACTCGAAGCCATCCTTAAGGAAGGAAGTGAGGAATGGTTGCCAAAAAGACTTATGGAATATGAGATGCCTAATGGGGTTGCGAAATGACCCACGCACAGAGACTGATGAAGTTGGTTGAGAAGGCTTGCGTTGCTCATTACGAAAACTGGTCAAAGTTCCATCAATGGGAGCGTGAGGCTTTTCGTAAGCATATGCAGGTAACTGTCGAAGCCATCCTCAACGAAGAGAGTGAGGGTTGGGATTTGAAGTTTCGTATTTATCATGCCAGTGACTGTGCAAAAAACAACATGCCGGCCACGCCTAATGGCGACTGCAATTGTGGTGCTTTGCCGGATGCCGTACCAAAAAATTTTGAGGAATGGCCCGGTCCTTCAGATCACGATGATTGGCGCGATTACGGATACGAGCGTGGCTGGAATGCATACCGAGATGCGCTACTAGCCGCCCCAACCCGTTCGGCTGATGGAGGTGAGAAATGAACACTTGGCCCGGCGCGTTCAAGCATGCGATGGACCCGAATCAGTATGAATCGTGGAACGGAGAGAACTATCCAGGCACGCGTCAGCTTTGCGTTCAGTGCGATTTACCGACAGGTCGTTGCGAAGAAGATTCTATTTATCGTGATGAGCTCGGTCCGCTGTGCGAGGACTGCCGCGATGCATGCGATGAGGAAAATCCATGACCACAAACTACACCGACGAACAGATTGATCGGGCTGTTGATGCCTTTGAGAAATATTGCCCTTCAGCTAAATCCATTTATTTAAAGGGAGGCATACGCGCCGCCCTCGCCACCCTCACCCCTTCCAGCCTTGGGAGTGGAGATGCGGTTTCTTGTGCCGTTCTTTATGAGCAGCTAACCCCACTTGCAAACAAAGATTGCCGTGATTGTGATGGCCGAGGCGTGTACTACGGAAACGTTTGTGTATGCGGCTGCGTTACTAGTCGAATTCCGGTTAAAAGCTGCGTACCTAGCGCTCCGATCGATAGCGAATGTCTTTCTTGCGGCCAGTTAATTGGTTACTGCGATTGCAACGATGAAGACGCCGCCCTAGCCAAAGGAAACGAGCATGAGTGACTTCGCAATGACGCTCTTACTTTTGTTGTCGGCGCACGCTTTGGCTGATTATCCTCTGCAGGGTGATTTCCTTGCACTAAATAAGTCGCGCACTGGGCCTAATTACGTTCCTTGGTGGCAGGCGCTGCTTGCACATTCTTTCATCCACGGCGGACTTGTTGCGCTTATCACTGGCTTCTGGTGGCTAGGCGTTGCCGAGATCGCGATTCACGCCATTACCGATCATGCCAAATGTGAAAAGAAGATCGGCATTAACACAGATCAGGCAATCCACGTGGCCTGCAAATTTGCTTGGGCGTTAATCGCCATTGAGGCAATCCCATGACTAACCCTACCGCTAGTGAAGTACGTGAAATGCGCGACATTACATTTCATCCGACGGATCGCCACTACGGTTTGGTGACGAGCGTGATCGACCTTCTATCCGCGATGGAGAAGGCGGAGCCGGTTGGCGATCTTAGATTACAACTTGACCGATGGGACATCATTGGCATCCATAGCGCGATTCTCAAGCTGAAAGTTTCCTCTGGAAATTACCCTGTCTATATCCATCCACATATCCCCACCGCACAAGCCGGACGCCCCGCTGCGGATGGTGATCTGGTTAAGTACCATCCGGCGCCGAACGCAGCATCGCCTATGGTCCCAAGTAGCCCAACGCACAACCTGCAAGTTAGCGGGTCAAAAATGCGAGATGAGATTGCTGCAATCATCCGACTTGCGGATGGTGAGTCGGTAGCGCAGGGGTATGTGACTAAAGTTGGTAGTGGCTATACCAAGCCAAATCTTCCCGTGGGCAGCTGGGAAAATCGTGCATTACTAGCTGAAGAACTTTGCCGTGCATACAAGATACAGATTGATCTACTAGTCACCCAGTCTCGCACAGTGCCTGCTGCCATGGAACAGCAGGTATTTCGAAACGATGATCCTGAGAGGTTCGGATTTGTTCGTGGGTGGAATGCCTGCCTAGAAACCACCATCGCAGTGTCACAAGACGCTGAGGGTGGTGGTCATGAGTGAGTTATTGCCTTATCCGTATCCTGCAACGTAGGCGCTACAACAGGCAATACATCCATCAGCTGTTCGCCAGCGTTGAATGGCCAGTCGGCTTCGACGCATCGGAATGAAAATGGGTTCATGATCACGGCATACATAATCATCTCCCGTAGTAATAACCGAGAACGAATAAATAAAGGCTAGCGCTTGATGAGCTGGCTGAATACGCTACGTTTTGAGAAGAATCAAATGCGACGTCACCATATCCAGATAATGAATACGCGAGTGCACTACCAACTGCAAGAACTACATTAGAGCTAGACGCAGTTTGTCCGCCAGAAGCTAAATAACCAAAATTTGCACTAGTTGTTGATGTGTTGTTTTGAAATCTAAAATTACCGGCAGTAGCAGTAATGGGCGCATATGTTGAGCATGAAACAGCAGTTGAAGTTATGGACGTTCCATTGCTAATAACCATATTCCCATTGGGGTTTGTATAAACAAACTTATTACCGACAACTGTAAATTGCGCTATCTGACTACTGGAGTTTGAATACAAACTACCAAGATACCTTCGAGTCGTATCCCCAGTCTTCGCGCGAGCTGTTCCGTTATATGCAGTAGCAGGTGCGGTGGTGACTAGTTCGATAGCCGGTGTTCCGCTATTGGAATATCCGTACAAGTGATACCACGTCGACGCTGTAAGACTGAGACCGGAAAGAGTCAGTGCGCTTGTGAATGGCAGTGCATAGCCAAGTGAAGGGATGTAGCAAGCGCCTGTTGAAACCCCGACTGACGTCGCGCTATTCCACACCATCTGCAAGCCGTCGATGTAACCAAGTGGCGCAATAAAGCCAGCGCCGAATTCGGCGGCTAGCTGCGTCACCGGATCACGGATAAGCGGATTAGGCATGGATAATGCCTGGATCAGGATTGAACACCATGCTGGTAGTGCTTAGCGCCGTACCTACCTGCTGGATTAGGTTTCCAGATGCCGAAGGAGCTGTCGGCGTTGAAACGCCCGCGGTTGTACTCAAGAAAACTGATGCACCAATTGTCAGCCCCGATAAGCCAGTGACAATCTGTCCTGGGAAATAGACTGTTGCATTTGCCGCAGAAGCAAAGGCAGAAAGGACAAATCCTTGCGCTGGTTTTGTCGCGTCTGTCGAATTGGCATTACGCGCCGATGGCGTTGATCCACCTGAACCACCCCAGACATTAACCATGGCACCAGCCGCCAACGCTTCAGTCGCCGGGATGATAACGGATGCTTCGCCGATGCCAGCTGGGAATAGTGTTGAGTTTAGAAAACCAGTTCCATCAAGAGCAACAATCTGATTGGCATTTGTTGCACCAGCGCTGGTCTGTGTTGCGGCAATCTCCTTTGGCAGTTGAGTGGTTGGGTCGCGTGCAAGATAGGTATTTCCGGCCATAGTTATTTCCTCAGATGATGATGGCCGGCTGGATGCCGACACGGATCGTGGTGGGACTGATAACACGTGCGACTTCAACAATCGCGCTCGGGGAAGTGGGAGGCGCCTGAGTCAAGGTTCCTCCTGTTGTCGCGCAATAGATACGCCCTAGCGACCATCCCCAAGCCGGCTCATAAAAATCACGCGAAGTGACGATTTGTATCGATGTACCCATAGCAGCGGCATGCAAAGTTACTCCAACGATGCATTCGACATCTATCGGGTTTGATAGATCGGGATAATAAGCATTCCCTAAACCATCCACCGCAACCACTCTGGGAGAATCAAGATCAATGATCGCGATGGCAACGATTGGGGCGTCGTATAAGTTCGTTTGACCTTCTGGCAAATTATCACTTGTTGCAGATCCCGTTTCGCTCAGTCGCCCATAGACATCAAATCCTAGAAGTGAAAGTGTTCCCCCTGATGCAATTGCCGGCTGACTAAGATCAAGAAATCCTAAGTTATCGACGAAGTTATCTGAGAATGCATGCCATCCTGCATCGTTATCAAGTAATGAACCATAAAATGTCAACGATATAGGTGAAGATACATCACCTACGAGAGATATTTGTACTAATCCACCAACTGTGCTATTCCCAGTCATAGCAATGGAATCAATAGCTTTTAGATTGAAACCACCTGGTATGGCATTAATTTTTGCAGTTAACGCATCGATTTCCGCCTGAAGGTTTTCTTGATCGATAGTGCTTAAACTGAGAAACCAGTTGTTCCATTCGCGTGTAACCATTCCTCCCGCGTATGTGACGGGCGATTGAGCGGAAGGGAATTGGACATTGTTCACGCCACATGAACGCCTGTGAGTAGGATTGCCAACATGTACGTAGCAAAAGCCAGAGGAAGCCAACCGACGCGGGACTGTACATTAAACGCGCCAAGTAACGCGAGAATCAGGGAAACCAATACAAGAATCGTGAAAAGTGTCATGGCTTTTTCTCCGGTTGAAGTTGGGCAATCTTATGCAAATGGTCGATATCGATCTTGAGCGCTGTCTGCAATGCTAGGACATAGGTAGCCATGGTGCCATTGTTAAGCGTTTCGGGGAAAGTTGGCATCTGGCACGGATCAGGTGTGGCTTTCGGACAAAGTAGTCCATCAGGTATCGACACATAGGATGGCTGATAGACCGTCACGATTTGCGTTTTAACGGCTACCGGCGTTGGCGCGCAACTGGACACCAACAGACAGATCATAAGGTACGATAGACCACGCTTTAGATTCGGGATGTTTGGCATAGATATTGTCCAGTGTGGATTGTGCCTTTTTCGCCTTTGCTTGTTGTTGCTGTGCGTAGTCGTTTGCTGCATCAAGGTATGTCTTGGAGTTGGCAATTTCCGTCGCCATCGCATCTTTCCATCCCTTATTCTCCAACTGCAATTGAGCAATCGTTGCAATATTCGTCTTCTGTGTTCCTTCAAAGGTCGCTACAGATGCTTTCAGGGTTGAGGCGTCCTTTTCCTCATGATCTAGACGGATCGTCTGTATGGCGCATCCAGCAACCAGTAGAACGATGACATAGACGTACCATGGAACAATTGTCCACCACTGACCTGTGACTTCTTCTGCTGTCGTTATGATGCTCATGGAACATTCAATCCTTGCAGACAAAGCGCCTGCTCTGCTTGTCGTCGGTTAAGCAAACCTTGAGATTTCTTGCCACCTGCATAGATATACAGAAGCATGTCGTTGCAACCTTGCAGTGTGTAGCCCTCGTTGATTTTTCGAAGTACGGAAGATCGGTTAAACGCGGCGTCACCAATATTGTAGTCAAGATCAGCCATGGCAGCACGTCGTGTTTCGGGTACTAAAACTTTGAGATGATCATCTACATTTTGCAGTGCATGCGACATGGAACCTTGGAACATCGCGGCGCACTCTGCGGGTGTGGCAGTCATTCCTAGATAAACACCCTTAGTTTCACCTGTACAGATCGTCGGAACGCCTCCAATGTCTTTGTAGGCCGTATAGCGAGTACCTTCAAAGTACATTCCCAAGGCTGACGCAATAGCAATCGCCGATCCACCCGTAATTTTCAACCATGGCTTATTGGTCGCCATCGGTAGGCCGGATGTTGTTCTGTTTGATGATGCGAGCTAAGCCACCGATAAAAAAGCCTAGGCCACAAAGACAAAGTGTCAGACGGAAACCGAAAATTCCGATGAATTGCGTCATCGTTGCGCTAAGTGTCAAGCCAGCAACTACGAAAGAGAAAATAACACCACTTCCGGCAAACCAAACGGACCAAAGTTTTCCGATAGTTTTCCAGTCGTGAACAAGCTCAATCTTCATGCTTGCGCCCTGTATTCATGGATCATCTGATGAAGATCAAGTAATCCCCAGCGAAACTTATCTACATCAACTACGGTAGGTATCTTGAATATCTCATCGCCAATATTTTTTTCTACAATCTCTGTGGCGTCATGCAATATGTAACAAATAAGTGCCATCTTTTGCTTTAATGGGTCTTTCTCCAACAGCATCTCAATGCCTGATTTGAGATTAACTCTAGCATTCTCTACAAGCATCAACATGGCCTGTGGTGCATCCGTATATTTATGAGCGTAAAACAACAGATCAGCAGCTTTGATTAGTGGTCCGTAAGACGGATGATCAAACAGACTTTTAGGCATCAGACAGGACCAATTGCTAGCCATTGAAAGGCTATAGGATTGATGATCGTATGCGTATTTGGAATGGCACCAAATCCGGTATCAGCATATGCAGTAAATCCCACTGCCGTGAGATTTACTGCTGAAGGTGTCAAAACACCCTCCACAGCCGTTGGTGACTGTCCATTAGGTGTTACTCCAACGAAATATGGAAGTGCACTAAATGCAAGTGAGAACATCATTGGGATCGATGTATAATTCTGCCCACTCGCTGGAAATGTTCCATTGCCCCATTGAATACGGGTTGTGCCAACTACGATTGAACTCGCATCTCCTGAAACAGGCGTGGCTGTCGTAGGTGTTTGCCAGAAAACAGATGTTCCATCGGTTGCAATCGACTTACCGCTCTCGCCCGTAGGATCGGGCACCTGTAGGATCGTATCCCACGCCAAAACAGAGCCGTCATTCGTCAGCCACTCGCCAGCCACAAGGGATGGAATGGTCTGGCCCGAACCTACATCTGGTTGGATATTGTTGAACGTGCGTGGATTTGCTCCTAACGAATCTGTAATGACGACCCCGTAAGCTGCACTTCCCCAAATATCAGTGGTCGGAACACCCGAAGCATCTAGAACAACGGGGTTAGCATTAGGAATCGTCAAAGCTTGGTCTGACCATGTGTTCTGCCGTGTGGTCAGATCAGTTTCGTAGAAGTTGATTAGACCACCCGCATTCACCGAACCATCGGATAGGAAGTATTGCGGAAAGGGACCAAGCGGGCGATAAGCTGACATTATTGGGGTCCAATGTTATTGGCGGGTGGATTCATGGCATTGCCTGTCGCTTGTCCGATATTGCCTGCAAGCGACGCTGCAATCGCATCACGTACAGGCTGTTGCTGTTCTACAGGAAGTTGAGCTACCGCGTTGTATAGCGCACGGCTTCGCAATCCCGATTGAATCAAGCGAGCAGCAATCACCGTACCAGCCACAGCGGGAACCGATGCCGATGCTGGCACGCCAGCCGCCGTACCAGCGCCAAGCGCACCTAAACCTTTGAGTGTGTCCAGACCAGCAGTGCGAAGCGCTGTGCCGCTGTTAGGGACAGGATCAGTCATGAACTGCTTGCCAATCTGCGCCAACGTTCCAAGATCACCACGGTTGCCCGTAGCAAGCTGCGTCTTGCCAATCTTGTTGTTGGCGACAGCAGCCAGCAAACGGCTAGGGGGCACATTGCCATCGCCTGAGGTAAGAATGGGCGTCAGATTCAGAACATTGCGCCACTGGCTGCGAAGATCAGCGGATTTGGCTTGGTCAGCCGGTGACATACCCGACTCCATGGACTCACGTAATGCGTCCTGAAGCTGTCCGGCATAGTGAGCCTTATCACCGCCTTGGGGATTGGCCGAAAGCCTTCCTAAGCGTGAATCAATCGACTGGAACTGCGGACCCGAAAGTTGGCTGTTGTTTTGCGATGCCTTGCCGATGATTTCCTGCGTGATGTTGGAAATAGCACGAGCCGCATCGGGATCGCCATCCGTATGCGCTTCACCAAGAATCTGTTGAATCTTGCTGATCGTTGGAGGGTCAATCGTCAGAGTGCTACGTGCGGCTAGATCGTCATAACCCTGACCGATCACCTGCTTAGCTTGGTTGAAAACATCGGGCGTAATCTTGGTCGTACCATCTGGCAAACCAATCGTCTGAGCTACGGCATTGTTGAACTGGCCCTGTTGCTTCTCAATCGCTGCGGTTGCGCCACTGAAAGGAATCGGAGCGGTTGTGCTGTTGGCAAGCTTGAGCGGCACAGACTTGGAAATCTGCGGTGCATTGAGGTCAATCCCGTAATCAGCGGCTTTCTGTGCCAATGCCTGAACTTCGGGTGATACCTTGCCGATCAAGGCACCAGGAATAGCGCCAGCTGCAGGAAGTGCGCCGCCTGTCAATGCACCTGCACCAATCTGCTCGGCTTTTTGCATGCCGAAGTTGCCGGCGCCATTGTCTAACGGCTGCACAGCACCCGCTAATGCTCCTGTAGCAGCACCTGTCCCAATCTTTCCGGCAAGCGTCGCAGCTTTCGGCAAAGCAGTTACTTCACCGCCTACGGCATACGGCAGAATATTACCCAACGTCGCACCCGCCACGCTGGCCGTATTCGTCGGCACTGCAGCCTGATAGGCCTGCTCATTTCCTTGAACGTTGTTGTCAAAGTTGGCCGTCGTGTTGTTTAGCATTTGGCGCACGGAGTTATCCGGCGCAAGCGTGGCATTGGCTGCGGCGTTCAAACCGTGGCCTACGAGCTGTGCGGCACCGACAACGGGCTTGGCGAGGTTATGGACTAAGGAATCGCCTAGATCGTTGCCAAAATCGTTGATTTTCTGAAACGTGGTTTCATCGGCTGAGCGTGGGGCAGTTGAACCCTGGCCATAGAAAGCATCTCCCTGTGTGGCTTGTGAGCCGGCGGCAGGATCAGGATGCACCAAACCCTGACCCGATTGCACGGCAGGGTGCGAGTAATTGGCCTGCGCATAGGCTTGTACCTGATCTGGCGTCGCATCATCGGGCGCTTGAATCGTGTACTTGTTGCCCTGCGGGTCGGTTACGTTATAGGTCGCCATTACTGAACCTTCTGGATGGACCAACCCGACTGAGCAGGTTGATTGGCCTGCGTCTGGTTCTGGATCGGACCCGCTTGGCCTGCTGGTGATGCCTGATGTGCGCCAAAGTCAGACATGTGACTTCTGACAATGTTTAACTGATCAGCCGTTGCCTGTTTTTGTCCCTGAATATCTTTCCCAAGTGTCCCGATGACGGAACGAAGCTGATCTGGTGTCTGAGCCGTATTGATGAGAGACAAGGCATGTTCCTGTGCGCCTTCCGTCGAACCAGCCGCGCCCGTAGCACCCGATGCGATCTTGGCGTATTCCTGAGCCACCAAGTTACGCGAGGCAAGAAATGATGCTGTTGTCGGATCGCCCTGAATGTTGTTCTTTGCGTTGAGGATAAGATTATTGAATGCAGGTATGCCCGAGCGCCCTACCTGATCGGAAAGGTTGAGCATGACCTGAGCGTTGTTGTTGAACGTTTCCTCATTCTTCGCCATCACGTCACCTTGCTTTTGCAGGTTCGTGAGCGATGCCTGCAGCGCCTTGTTGCGCCCCTGTGTGGTCACGAGGTCTTGAGGCGATACGCCGGCGTCCTTGGCGATTTCAGCAACTTGGTTACGGATAGCGGCTCTTTGCTGCACGGCAGCTTTGCCCATGCCCGGAACGTCCTTGCCGTTGAGAATCTTGTCCCATGCTGCATCCGTAATCGCATCCGGTGACATGCCCGTAGAGGCAAGCTGTGATGCCGAATCAGCGGGACCGCCAGGAATCGGCTGCAATGCCGTGTGGTCAGCGTTGTACTGATACCCAAGCGGAACCTTGTCGCCTTCACCGGGCTTTTCAAGAATGCTGACCTTACCGTTAGCCTCGCGCTGCGCCACCGTACCAGCAGGCAAGCCTAGCGACTTCACGTCATCGGCAGAAAGCATGGATACCGGCCCACCACCTTTCGGCGCGCCCATGACGGGCTGGCCGTCTGCGGTCGGATTGACCTTGTAGCCATTGGCCTGCATCTGCTGCTGGACGTACTGATCACCGGCAGCGCTGTTAACACCCGGACCTCCCTGATTGGCGAGTGCTGCACCTTCAGCGTAAATCTGCGCCAGTGGTTTTTTCTGCTGCATCGCACCCTGCGGCATCTGTCCTGATGGCGCTTGCTGCATAGGTTGCTGACCTCCAGCACCGCCATAAGTGACAGGCACTGCCGAGCCACCCGGTGTAGCCCATGCATAACTGCCATCAGCCGCTTGGATTAGCTGTGGCTTCTCGCTGGTGTTCTGAAACAGCGGCTTTTTGGTCACAGGATCGAATACCGCACCCCCCGCGCCCACATTAATTAGGCCTTGACCGCCAGATTGCAATCCAAGCTGCGCAATTTTCGCCTTAATTGCCGTCAATCCCGGCACAGCATCCGCATAGGTATCGGGCACTTGATGACCATTATCCACAGCAAGTGGCGCAAGATAGGGTTTCACAGCCGCCTGATACGCCTGCTCTTTAGCAGCGTCTGTAGGCTGTTGATCCATATAATTCATCGCATTGCTAAGTCGCGTTAGCTGCGTATTTCCCGCGTTCTGATAAGCCGCTGCTTGTGTCGGATCAATGGCTGCTACTT
>Ga0302301_1000165_pt1 | contig 49079 bp, 54 predicted proteins | sample III_Palsa_E1_2_FD_194544 | JGI IMG/M metagenome (GOLD analysis project Ga0302301, IMG submission 194544) | Peat permafrost microbial communities from Stordalen Mire near Abisko, Sweden - III_Palsa_E1_2 | ecosystem: Environmental > Terrestrial > Soil > Palsa > Peat permafrost | place: Sweden... | reverse complement strand
GTCAATCTTCATGGCATCGTCAATGCTTTTACCTTTTAACCATTCGGTAGCTAATGATGATGATGCAATTGCTGATCCGCAGCCAAATGTTTTAAATTTAGCATCGGTGATCACGTTGTTATCATCAACCTGAATTTGCAGGCGCATAACGTCGCCGCACTCAGGGGCACCAACTAAACCTGTACCTACTTTGTGGCTGGCCTTATCTAAGGTGCCAACATTGCGGGGGTTAGTGTAGTGATCAATTACTTTATCTGAATAAGCCATTTTATTTAGTTTAGCCCCCTAACCCCCTAAAGGGGGAATAAGAGATGTTATTTATGTTATTATTTAATCTTCAAATTAGTCTAATCATGCTCCCCCTTTAGGGGGGTGGGGGGCTTAATGTTCAGCCCACTCAATTGAGTCAAGGTCAATGCCTTCTTTGAACATTTCCCAAAGTGGTGATAGTTCGCGCAGGTGGGTAACTGATTTTTTAGTTACTTCAATAGCGTAATCTACTTCTTCTTCTGTAGTGAAACGTCCTAAACCAAAACGTATTGAAGAGTGTGCCAGATCGTCTGACAAACCTAAGCTTTTCAATACATAAGATGGCTCCAATGAAGCTGAAGTACAGGCAGAACCTGATGATACTGCCAGATCTTTCATAGCCATCATTAAACCTTCACCTTCAACATATTTAAAGCTGATGTTGGCTACATGTGGCAAGCGATGTTCCTGGTTACCGTTAACATAGCTTTCTTCAAGTACGGTTAGTTCAGCCTGTAGTTTATCGCGTAAAGCTGATAAACGTGTTGCTTCGCTTTCCATTTCCTGCATACAAAGTTCGCAGGCTTTACCTAAGCCAACAATACCAGGTACGTTAAGCGTACCCGAACGCATACCGCGCTCGTGGCCGCCACCGTCCATTTGGGCTGTAACTTTAACACGTGGTCCTTTACGGCGAACGTATAATGCGCCAACACCTTTAGGGCCATATATTTTATGTGCCGATAAAGCCAGTAGGTCAATACCATCAGCATTAACATCCACCGGGATCTTTCCAACGGCTTGTACCGCATCGGTCATCATTAAAGCGCCATGCTTGTGGGCAATAGCTGCAATTTCTTTTATAGGTTGTATAACACCGATCTCGTTGTTGCCATACATGATCGAAACTAAAATAGTTTCAGGGGACATGGCTGCTTCAAGTTCGGCCAGATCAACCAATCCATCTTCCTTAACCGGAAGATAGGTTACTTTACCACCTAATTTTTCAACGTGTTTACAGGCATCAAGCACCGCTTTATGCTCAGTAACGGTCGTGATAATGTGGTTACCTTTTTCTTTATACATCTCAAACACACCTTTAATAGCAAGGTTGTCTGATTCTGTAGCGCCCGAAGTAAAGATGATCTCTTTCTCGTTTGCGCCTATCAGTTTAGCCACTTGTTCGCGGGCGTAATCAACAGCTTCTTCGGCTACCCAGCCAAATGGGTGGTTACGGCTTGCCGCATTACCAAATTTTTCAACAAAATAAGGTAGCATAGCTTCCAGTACCCTTGGGTCCATTGGAGTAGTAGCGTTATTATCTAAATATACCGGGATATTCATAAGTTTAATTTAAACATACAAAGATATACAATCTTTTTATTTAAAATCATTCAAAACAAAGCCAAAAAAGTGTAAGCCGTCATTAATTTGCAATATTTGGATATGGAAAAAATAGAGCATATAGGAATAGCCGTAAATAGCATAGCATCAGCGGGAAGCATTTATGAGAAGCTTTTGAATACGCCTGTTTATAAAATTGAGGACGTATTATCCGAAAATGTAAAGACCGCCTTTTTACAATGCGGCCCCAACAAAGTTGAACTGTTGGAAGCTACTTCAGATGATAGTCCCATTGCTAAATTTATAGCTAAAAGGGGTGAAGGAATACATCATATTGCTTTTGAGGTAACCGATATAAGAGCCGAAATGGCGCGGTTAAAAGGCGAGGGTTTTGTGTTGCTGAATGAGGAGCCGAAATTAGGTGCTGATAATAAATTGGTTTGTTTTGTGCATCCAAAGTCTACGAATGGGGTTTTGGTGGAGTTGTGTGAGGCGGTTGTCTGAACTCGAATTTATGGATTTAAGGAATTTTTAGAATTTGTTAATTCTTAAATTCAGAAAATTCCGATTCAGACATTTCTCCGCAAGCGAGAAAGAGGGTGAGGATAATTATTTTTTTCTCAACTTTAAATTTTTAGAAACAAAAAGAAATAGCTCATTGAACTCAGCTACGGATAGCTCATCGGGTTTTATAATAAATGCATTAATGTAACTATCAATCATTATCACCAGGTTTCCGTTGTATAATTGATATGTGGTAAGTGACGACCATGAAAGTTTATAATACTTTTTTAATGATTCATAAGTGAGGTATTTATCGTCGATGGCTAGGGTAGCATAGGTCTCAATATTACCATATTCTTCTAATGCTGATTTGGACGATGTTTTATAGAGTTTTTTATAATCATATATCCTTTTGAAAATAATAAAAGATATTGAGAAAAAAATTATCTCAAGAGCGAGGTATATAATAGAGCTGGTATCTGTAATGCCAAAATCATTTTGGCAGATGATAACACTAAGAATACCGGCAACAAGTAATATTATGGCTACCTTTAATCCTTTTGATAATAGTTTTATCTTGATTTTAAAGCAGTCAAACTCTTGAACTATATTCCTTTTAATTGTTATTTGCATAGCTGTCTTTGATTAAGTTGTAAAGCATCCCGGGCGGGTATTTCGTATCCTGCCCATCGATAAATACGGACATGGTTAATAGATATAATTTATGATTTCTTTTAAGAAATAATATTTCTACGGGAAGTAAGTTGGTATAAAACAAGTTGCTGCCTTTTGTTTCTGCATATATTGCAGGTGTAGCATCATAATTATTATACTGGATAGAAAATGTTGTAAACATGGAATAATAACAGGCAACACTATCATTTTTTACAATTGTGCGATTGTTCTTTCCGAGTAATTTTAGATGGATCGATGTTATATTTTGTTGCGGTGAGGTCCTGTGTGTGTAATTAATAGCGCTTTCATCATCTGATTCTATATAACCGTAACAATGCTTTGAGCTGATATTATATTGCTTTACGGCGTTATTTAGCGATGAATTAAATGAATCAGAAAGTGTACTGATCTGCAAGTAATATTGTTTTTTATATACAAATCCAGAAATATTGCCTACTAAGATGTTGTTAGCCATATGTTCAAGATATAGTTCATTGGTGTTTGTGTTCCTGCAACAGCCTTTTTTTAAGTGTAATATCTGCAAATAGTCGTTCGGGATTTTGTCGGTATCGTTCGAAGTATAACTGTGAGAAGAGAAAGTGCCAGAACTTTTATGGAAAAAACCTTTTATGTCTGAAATTAAACTGTTGGAATTAAGCTCCATCAGGGTGATTACCCCAATCGCTATTAAAACAAATCTAAGGACTACTTTCATGTAAGGATTTAAGTTGGGTAAAAGTAGGTATTGGGTGCTTATAATCAAATTCTGGTTTAAACAATATTCAATAAATTTCGGTTCAAATAAATTCTAATAGCGAGGGGTTTCAAACCCCTCGCTATTAGAATTTACTACGATACCCTAAAATTGTCATTTATTTTCTCAAATTTAAATTCAATCCCACAAGTCCGTATATTTGTTTTATGAATACAGCCGATCTGTTGCAGCGCGCTTTAGCTTTTGATTTTTTGAGTCAGGAAGAAGGGGTTTATTTATATAATAATGCCTCAACACCCGATCTGATGTATGTGGCCAATGAGCTGCGTAAAAAGCAGGTTCCGCATGGTAAGGTTACCTGGCAAATCGACCGTAATGTAAATACCACAAACGTTTGTATTGCTAATTGTAAGTTCTGCAATTTCTTCCGCAGGCCGGGACATGAGGATAGCTACATCACTGATATTGAAACCTACAAACAAAAAATAGAGGAAACCTTCCGTTACGGCGGCGACCAGCTATTGTTACAAGGCGGCCATCACCCCGATCTGGGGTTGAAATTTTATGCTGATCTGTTTAAACAGCTGAAAGAATTATATCCAACATTAAAATTACACTCATTAGGTCCACCGGAGATTGCACACGTGGCAAAACTGGAAGGCATGAGCCATATTGATGTACTCAGAGCCTTAAAAGAAGCCGGATTGGATTCATTACCTGGTGCAGGTGCCGAAATCTTAAATGACCGTGTGCGCAGGCTCATCTCTAAAGGTAAATGTGGTGGTAAAGAGTGGCTCGATGTAATGCGTGCAGCGCATCAGCTTAATTTACCAAGTTCGGCTACCATGATGTTTGGTCATGTGGAAACTATTGAGGAGCGTTTTGAGCATTTGGTGTGGATCCGTGAGGTACAATCTGAAAAACCGGAAGGTTCGTTTGGCTTTGTGGCGTTTATTCCGTGGCCGTTCCAGGATGATGGTACCTTGCTGCGTAAAGTGCGCGGTATCACCAATAATGTAACCGGGGATGAATATATCCGCATGATAGCTTTAAGCCGTATCATGCTGCCTAATATCAAAAATATACAGGCATCATGGTTAACGGTAGGCAAGCAGGTTGCCCAAATTTGCTTGCATGCCGGTGCAAATGATTTTGGGTCGATAATGATCGAAGAAAACGTAGTATCAGCCGCTGGTGCGCCGCATAGGTTTACCGCAAAAGGTATCCAGGATTCTATTATCGAGGCCGGGTTTGAACCGCAACTTCGTAATCAAAAATACGACTGGCGCGAAGTGCCTGTGCAAATTGAAGAACAGGTGATCAATTACTAATCACAAAAATATCAGCATAAAAAAAGCGCCGCGTATAAATTATACGGGCGCTTTTCTATTATCAATCAAAAACCAAACTTATTTAGTTTGTGCAAAAGCAGGTACTAATATTGCAAGTACTTCTGCCATTGTTAAAGGCATGTCAAATGCAGCTGAAGCTACAGCAACAGATGTGGTGCTACCTTCTAAACTTGGTAGTGTAGTAATATCTACACCGCCTTGTACGGTAGTATTCTCAGGTGTAGAACCGCCATAATTCGCGTTTACTAATGCAATGCCGGTATCATTACTGGCTGCTCCTGAAGTATCAACGCCTGCTGATGCTGAACTGGTGATCCATGGCAATACCGAAGCACCATATTTGCTTGTACGTAAATAACGGATAGCTGATGCATGCCTGGCCTCAACAGCGTGGATAGATAACGCGGCAGTTAAGTAAGTTTGGTTACCCAATAAATTACCCGCCTGTCCTTTATAGGCACGCACACCGGTATCTTCAAATGTTTCAGCTACCGCTAAAAATGTTTGGTAGTTAGTAAATACATTTGAAAATGGACCGTTCATTGAGCCGGCACCAGCTGTAAAATCAACATAAGCAAATGAAGCAGCGGTAACAGGTGTACCACCGGCAGCAGTTATGGCGCTTGTTAAAAATTTAACGTGGTCATTTTCATCGGCTTGTATTTGTGCAATGTAGGCGGTATCAGTTACTAAGCCGGATGCTTGCATGCCAGTATTGTAAAAGGTTGCTTCTAAAAGTTCCAATGTTAAAGCAAAATTTAATACGGAGATCACACTTGATGAAGCTGCTTGTCCGTATGCTTTTTTAAACAGATCGCCTAAGGCTAATGGTATAGCAGCCAAAGCTACTTTTGAACCAAAACTGCTTATATTTTTGATCGCGTCGCGACGCGGGCTGATCCTGTCATTAAATTCAGGGTCAACTTTTTCTATTTCTTCGATTATATTAAATAAATTCATGATCGTAATGGTTAAGGGGTGATTAACTGAAGCTTCTAGCTGAAACCTTTGTTTTTAAATAGGTATTTGCCGCAGCTAATACTACGCTTGGCTTGTTAGATGCATTTAAGCCGGTAGTAGCATCTACCTGGTCTGATGATGCAAAATTGCCAAAGGTTATTAAATTACCAATTAGCGCTGCGTGCCTTGCCTCAACCGAAACAATGCTGCCTGCAATTACTAAATAAGCAGGGTTTTGTATCAAATAACCAACTCCATCATAAGCTGTTACGCCCAGATCTTCAAAAGCTTTGGCAGCAGTTAAAACCGATGCTCTGCTTGAGAAGTTGATCGAGCTGAAATCCGGTGTTAACGCCTGGATAGCTCCTGTTCCTAATGCTGCTTTAAAAAACTCTCGATGAGCAACTTCATGATCACGAATGTCAGTTAAGAAAGAAATTTCTACCGATGCCATTCCTGAATATGGGGTGGCAATAACCTGAGTGTAAAAAGCGGCCTCCAATTGCTCTAATGCATAAGCATAGTTTAATATGCCAGGATCGCCTGAGCCAACATCAATGGTACCACTTGGAGTAACATTATGATCTTTGTGGCATGAACTTGCAGCTGATATTAAGCCAATGCCTGCAACTCCAGCCCCGGCATAACGTAAAAACGACCTGCGGGCCATATTTACGTTGCCATTGTTAAGTTCTGTTTCTGTTTTCATAAGTAAATGATTAATAGATAATAATTGTTTATACTGTAGCTACGTTTAATAATACCAGCCAGTTTTAATTGTAAGTTTATTTTGTTACAACCTCAGAGAATACCTATTTTTATAATTAACAATGAATAACACTGAACTATATATTGAAGCCCTGATATTTTCATCAGAACACAGCCTGCGTTTTGAGGAGATAGCTTATTGTTTGCAGGCAGCACTTGAGCGTGACGTTGATACGGAAGAGATAACCCGTTATATAAATAGTATTCAACAAAAATATCAGGATGAAAACCTGGCTATTGAGTTGGTTAAAGTGAATAATGGCTATCAGTTTTTAACCAAAAAGGCTTATTACCCGGTTATTGCGTTGCTGCAATCGCAGCGTTCAAAGAAAAAGCTTAGCCAGGCTGCGCTTGAAACGCTGGCCGTTATTGCCTACAAGCAGCCTGCAACAAAAACCGATGTTGAACAAATACGCGGTGTAAACTGCGATTACTCGATCCAAAAACTACTCGAAAAGGAGTTAATTGCCGTTATTGGCAAGTCGGAGGCGGTAGGAAAGCCTATACTTTATGGCACCAGCCCGCTTTTTATGGATTATTTTGGAGTTAATAATATGCAAGAATTGCCTCATATAAAAGAACTTACCCATGCTGAAAATTCAATTGGCGAGCTTGAAGAATAATTTTTTTCAATCATATTTTTAATAAAATGGATTTTGATTATTTTTACTAAGAAATAATTAGCTCCATCAAAAAAGAGCGGGCTAATAATTACCTTTAAATTTTATATAGAGTTAAGTTTACAAAACCAAAAATCCATCCAAATGGGAACGCCAAAAAAACCTGCAAAAAAGAAGCTGACTTCCAAAACTGCCGGCGCAAAAAAATCATCAGCAGATGAAGAATTAGATCCGCATGCAAAGAAAAAGATTGTAGATGATGATGAAGACGAGGACTATGATCTTCCGCTAGAAGAACTGGGAGGGGGATATGAAAGCTTTGGTGAATACGAGGACGACGACGATTTTTAATCGGCAAAAATAAATATTATTGTAAAGCATTCAGAATATGCCTCTGGATGCTTTTTTTATATTCAAGCGTTACAAATAAACAATGGTTATAACCCAAGTTAAGGATAAGGCGGAAAAAAAAGCGTTTTTAGATGTGGCCCGTAAAATTTATCAGGATGATAAACTATGGGTTTGCCCGCTTGATAATGATGTTGAGGCAATTTTTGATCCGGCTAAAAATAGTTTTCACCAACATGGCAAATGCACAAGGTGGATACTTACCGATGAGCGCGGGCAATTAATTGGCCGCGTAGCTGCATTTATTAATGAGCAAAAGGCATATAATTATGAGCAGCCTACCGGCGGCATGGGTTTTTTTGAATGTATTGATGATGAAAAGGCAGCTTTTTTATTATTTGATACCGCAAAAAAGTGGCTGCAGGATAATGGTATGCAAGCTATGGACGGCCCCATAAATTTTGGCGAGAATGATACTTTTTGGGGATTGCTGTCTGAGGGTTTTACTACGCCGCCATCATACGGCATGAACTATAATCCGGCATATTACAAGGCCTTTTTTGAGCATTATGGTTTTGAAACCTTATATGAGCAAATAACCAATCATTTAAATGTGATGAAGCCTTTCCCGGAAAGATTCAGGAAGATTGCCAGGTGGGTTATACAAAAGCCCGGTTATGAATTTAAGCACTTAAAAGCCAAAGAGATCGAGAAGTTTGCAGCCGATTTTATAGAAATTTATAACGATGCCTGGAAGGATTTTGAAAATTTTGTGCCGATAACGTATGCTACCATATTAGAAAGTTTCAGAAAAATGAAGCCGCTGATGGATGAAAAGCTTATATGGTTTGCCTACGTAAACGGCGAACCGGCATCATTCAATATTATATTACCGGATGCCAACCCCATGATAAAGCCGTTAAACGGCAAGCTTGATCTGGCCGGAAAACTCAAATTTTTATACCATAAATGGAAGGGCGTTTCGCGGATGCGGGCTATTGTGATGGGTACCAAACGGAAATTTCAGAACCACGGTTTGGAATCGGCGCTTTTTATAACGCTTGGCGAATATGTTTTACCCCTTTCACAGTACGAAGAAATGGAACTATCGTGGGTTGGTGATTTTAACGATAAAATGATAGCGATGCATAGCGCAATGGGATCGGTTTTCGGTAAAAAACACTTAACAATGCGCTGTTTGTTTAGAGATTGTTAATCAGAGATTAGAGGGCTGGAGGTTAAAGATTTGAGATTAGCTAAATCAAAGCGATTTTGCATAATTCTTATCTTTTATATTTTTTCCTAATCTCTAATAATTGATCTCTATTCTCTATTTAAGCAATCTCTCTTTTGTGCCTTAGCTCTTCAAACAGTTCAATAACTTTTTTCTGCAATTCAATAACCTCGGTTTCGCGGTCCATCAGTTTTTTATGAACGTTTTCAAGTTCAGTAATAAATTTCTGGTCCTGCTCAACCTCGTTAAAAGTAAGCAATTGCACTACGCCCATCTCAAACAGTGTAGCAATTTGTTCAAGCCTTGATAAGTTTATATCAGTAATGCCTGTCTCAATTTTTGAGAAGGCGGGGATCGAAATATCCAATCTCTTCGCAACATCTTCCTGGCTCCATCCCTTTTGATGGCGTAATAATCTAATTTTTTTTCCCAGTGTTTTCATGTTTAATTAAATGTGAATAAGGGTTTCGCAATAGTTAATAAAGTTATGATAAAATTTTAATATCATAATAAAATATTAATATTTTTTTGAACTTTTTAAAATATGTGGCTCTGTATCACCAAATTATACTATTTGCGCCCTTTTTGGCCATATTTAATATCTACTTTATAAATTTCGCGGCTACCCAATCCTTATTTTTTTTATGGATGATATACTTTATGCCATATTTGCGCGCCTCATCCATAATAATATCCAAGTCGGGCGATTCATAAAATCCGCTTAAATAAATTTCGCCATCGGGTTTTAATACCTCACTGTAGCGTTTGATCTGGTCGAGCAGGATATTGCGGTTAATATTGGCAAGTATGGTATCATACATTTCATCCGGTATTACTTCTTTTGAACCGCAAAGCGCCTTGATGTTATCAATATGGTTTAGCTGTGCATTCTCGATGGTGCTATCATAGCATACCGGGTCATAATCAATAGCCATTACTTCGGCAGTACCTAATTTGGTGGCCATAATTGCTAAAATGCCGGTTCCGCAACCCATATCCAATACCTTTTTGCCTGCAAAGTCATTTTCGAGCATTAATTCCAGCATCATAGCTGTAGTTTGATGGTGCCCGGTGCCAAATGCCATTTTAGGGTCGATAACAATTTCGTACTCAAACTCGGGCCTTGGCTCATGAAATGTTGCACGTACAAAAATTTTATCTTTTATTGCAATGGGCTCAAAGTTACTTTCCCATACCTCGTTCCAGTTTTTTTGTGGGATAAGGGTTATTTCATAAGAAAATGTAAACATTTCCTTGTATAAGATTAGTGCCTCATCAAGTATCTCCTGGTTAAAATCATCAGCCGGAATATAGGCCTTAAATCCAAATTCCAGTTCTTCAAAAGTATCAAAACCTATATCGCCCAAAGTATTTATAAGAAGATCCTGCTGGTAATCTTCAGTGGCGATAATGGTAAAAAGCAGTTCGTAGTAATTCATTTTCAAATAGATTTATTATTCGGAAGTTTTTTCTTTTCGCAGCTTAACTTTCACTTTATCTTCCAATAAAAGCATCACAAAAAAATTAACGATCCAGTATATCAACTGAATCATTAACATCATTACGGCTAACCAAGCAAAATGCAGATGGCCTGTTGGCTTATCCCAAATGAGGTAAGCTACGCCTACAGCTATTGCTGCGTATATAAAACAAACAATAATAACAGCAGCATCCTTAGTTATTGCCGACCGGCTTTCAACAAATTTCCATACCGGGACAACGATCAGCCCTTGTGTAAGCAGGGCAATTATAAAATATAATGGCCAAAAATAATAGAAACAGGCCATAAATGCATGAAGGTTCCCTTTGCTCATATCGCCCACGGAAATAGGAAAAAACATGGATTGCAGCAGCACAATTATACCGAACACCACAAAAGCAACCAACGGGGGAAAGAAAACCTTCATTTGTTTTACTTTATATAAAAGTATCAAATTATCTCTAAAGCGTCATTGCGAGGCATGAAGCAATCTTTAAACTATAATGACGGGTCATGCTGAGGTACTCGAAGCATAAGCGTAGAGGCCTGCCCACATGCTTCGAGTACCTCAGCATAACCCATTGTTATTCGCAATGGCGCTTGTAGATGGAGCGTATGTATAAATTCTTATTTAGCGTTAAACACCTTCAATATATCAACAAAATCACGTGATTTTAATGATGCTCCGCCTATTAAGCCTCCATCAATATCAGGCTGGGCAAATAATTCAGGGGCATTTTTTGGGTTGCAGCTGCCACCATATAAAATGGTAGTATTGTCGGCTACAGTTTGGTTGTATTTTGCAGCAATTTCCTTGCGTATAAAGGCATGGATCTCCTGTGCTTGTTCTGATGATGCAGTTACACCTGTACCTATTGCCCAAACCGGCTCATAAGCTAAAACTAATTTCGAAAACTGGTCCTCATCTAAATGAAAAACGCCTTCAGCAAGCTGACTTTTGATAATGTCGAAATGTACATTAGCTTCGCGCTCCTGTAAAGTTTCGCCAATACAAAATATTGGTTTCAGGCTATGTTTTAATGCTGTGTCAGTTTTTTTGGCTAACAATTCATTGGTTTCACCAAAATACTGGCGACGCTCCGAGTGACCTAAAATTACATATGCCGCGCCAACAGAGTGGATCATTTTAGCGGAAATTTCGCCGGTATAAGCACCTGATTCAGCCTGGTGAGCATTTTGTGCACCTACTGAAATTTTAGCATAACCTTTAGCCATTTGTACAAGGCTGTGTAAATGGATGAACGGGCTACAAACCACAGCTTCCTGATGGCCGGTTATCTCGTCCTTGATCATGTTGGTTATTTCTGAAAACAGCGATAAGCCTTCATTGTAATCAAGGTTCATTTTCCAGTTGCCGGCTACTATTTTTTTTCTCATTTGATATTTATTGAGTGAATGATTGAATTAGTCATTGAGTGAATTATAAAGTTATGATTGAATTAATGGGCGTTTGTGAGATATTCACTCAGTCGCTCATTCACTCAATCACTAACTGTTAAAAATTTCTATATTCCTGGGTCAGTTCAAATATTGTTTGTAAAATATGCTGCTCATTTTCGTTGAACGAACGGTGGTCGCGACGGGCAAATACCTTTTCGGTAGTTTCGAACATTTTTTTGATCGAATAAGTTTCAAACCCATGTTGAGCGCCGCCCCATGAAAAATCGGGCACAAAGTTAGGTGGAAAACCAGCTCCAAATACATTGGCGCTTACACCTACTACAGTACCAGTATTAAACATAGTATTAATGCCGCACTTAGCATGATCGGCCATAATTAAACCGCAAAATTGCAATCCGGTAGTACGGTAGCGTTGCGATATGTAATCCCACAGCTTTACCTCGGCATAATTATTTTTGAGGTTTGAGTTGTTTGAATCGGCACCTATATTGCACCACTCGCCAATTACTGAATTACCTAAATAACCTTCGTGCCCTTTGTTGGAATAACCCCAAATAACGGCATTGTTTATTTCGCCGCCAACCCTACAATAGGGGCCAACGGTAGTAGCACCATAAATTTTGGTTCCCATTTTTACCTGCGAATCATTGCACAATGCAAAGCCGCCACGTATGTTGGTGCCTTCCCAAACCTCGGTATGTTTGCCTAAATAAATAGGGCCATTAATGGTGCTGAAAGTACAACACTCGGCAAGGGCACCATGCTCAGCAAAAAAATCATTGCCAATAATGGTATTGGTAGCACTCATGGTTGCACTGGTGCGGCCTTTGGTTAATAAAGTAAAATCCTTGCGCAGTTCAATATCATTATTCCTGAATATATCTTCCGGGTAACGTAATACAACCGATGATTTTTCATGGCTAGTAATCCGGTCAAAACTGTCTGCAGGATCAAAGCTTTTAGCATCGCCTTCATTTAGCCGTACGGCTATCAACTGATCGCCACGTTTTAACGCTTCACCGATCTGTAGTTTATCAATAGCTTCTACCAGGTCATTATCCGGACAAAAAGAGCCATTGATAAATAAATTATCAGCAGCTATTATTAAAGGGAATTTGCCCTGTAAATAATCTTCAGTTTTAAATGAAAAATTCTGCTGTAAATGCTTTTCCCACTTTTCGGCAATGGTAAGTATACCAATGCGTAAGTCGGCAACAGGGCGAGTGTAGGTTAGCGGTAGAAGGGTTTGGTGCGCGTTATCTTCAAAAAGAATGATTGCCATAGCGCAAAAATAAAAAAGTCTCCCAATGAATCGGGAGACTTCTAAATATTATTTTATTAAACAAGTAATTATTTCTTGTTGTAACGTGTACGGAATTTATCGATACGGCCTGCAGTATCAACCAGTTTCATTTTACCAGTATAGAAAGGATGCGAGGTGTGTGAGATTTCTAATTTTACTAACGGATATTCGTTACCATCTTCCCACTTTACAGTTTCACGGGTGTCGATGCATGATTTAGTCATAAAAGAATAGTCGTTTGACATGTCTTTAAATACAACTAATCTATAATTTGATGGATGCAGATCTTTTTTCATTGTTATATTCTTCCTTATAAAGAGGGGGCAAATGTAATGAAAAAAGTTAAAAGTGAAAAGTCAAAAATAAAAAAAGTTTTAAGGGTGATAGTTAGTGGGTTATGGCGGGTAAATTACAGTTATTACAATTGCGTTCGTCTGTAACGATTGCTTAACTTTTTGAGGCATTTGCAATGCCCGGGCGATGCAATCGCGAACCCATTTTAAGCACTCGTCACAGACGAGCAAATAAAGAAAAAGGGTGACACACTTTTTTGATCTTAGGTACCCCCCTTTATTCAACAACCGATCCTTTATTCAATTTCAGTACTTTAGTTACGCTATCGGGTATCTCATGCTGATAATGGGTAACATAAATGAGGGTAACATCGCTCAGATCGCAAATAGTATTTACAATTTGTTTGAAGTGATTTTGCTGATGTGCATCCATCCCCTGGCAGGGTTCATCAAATATGAGCAGATCGGGGTTTTTGATCAGCGCCCTTGCCAGCAAGCATAAACGCTGTGCACTTGCCGGTATGTTTTTAAGCAGATGCCTTTCATATTGGTCAATTTCTAAAGCCTGCATCCATTTAAGGGCTGTTTCAGTCAGTTTAGGCTGACTTGGCCTGAATAAACCCAGTGTGTCATAATAACCCGATTCAATTACCTGTAAGCAACTGTTCTCTGTAGGGAAATACTGATGCAGTTCGGGCGATACAAAGCCTATCTTCTTTTTTATATCCCAGATGCTTTCACCTGTACCGCGTTTTTTATCAAACAAAATAATATCATTGGCATAGGCCTGCGGATTATCGCCATTAATTAAACTTAACAGGGTTGATTTACCCGCACCATTTGGGCCAAGCAATGCCCATCTTTCGCTGGGCAAGATCTGCCAGTTCACACCACTTAAAACCTGGTTTTCGGCATATTTAATATGCACCTGGTTCATTTTTACAATGTAGGTATAAGCAGGTTTATCGTTTTGTGTTAACAGTGCTTTTAACTGGGCCTTATCAATATTATCGGCAGTGTTTTGGATGAATAATTCCGGTTTAAATTCATTTTTTGATATCAGCTGTTTTACTTCCCCATTTTGTAAGTAAGCGATATTGGTAATAGCATCGGGTATTTCATAAGGCGATGTAGCCATAATTACGGATATGCCCGAGGCAATGATCTCGTCAATCATCTTGCTGAATACTGCCCGGGTTTGTACATCAAGCCCGGTTAATGGGGTATCCAATAATAATAACACCGGATTCTTGAGCAACGCGGCAGCCAGCATCAGGCGTTTAGTTTCGCCGTTTGATAGTTTGATCAGCTGTTTTGCACGTAAAGCCTGTAGGTTTAACGTTGCTATAACTTTATCCAGATCCCAGTAAACTGATTGGCCAATAATTGGTTTTATAGAAGCGAGGTATTCATCCACGGTCAACGCATCTTCAGAATCTGAAGAATTATAGCGTTGCTGGTAATAAAAATCTGTAGTGTTTGAGCGGTTTTTAAAGTGATGCTTTGATTCAACCAGTGCAATGAGTTTATGATGGGTTAAAGCTTCATGATCTATAGGGTGGTGTGCTAAAAACTCTTCAAAAAAGTGATACTTCACTTCTCCGCCGGTTACATTAAACCTGCCGGCTATGGTTTGCAGCAACGCGCTCTTGCCCGATCCGCTTTCACCAATTATGGCCCAGTTCTGGCCTTTGTTGATCGTAAAGCTAAGTTTTTTAAATAAAGTGTTATTCAAATACCTTACGGTAGCGTTTTCAATAGATAATAAGGAATGGCTCATCATAAATATGTATGCGGTAAAAATACTTATCTATATTAATTGGCCTAAATAAAGTTTCGATTTTTACAAACGGTCCGGTTATTGTATTGTACCGTGTAAATAAATCGTACCTAAAAACATCATCATGAAAAAATTAAACTTATTATTTATCTCAATGGTCATGATCGCTTTGAGTGGTTGTGCTGTTATCGGCGGAATTTTTAAAGCAGGAGCCGTTGTTGGGGTTATAGCAGTAGTGGTAGTTATTGCTATAATTATATGGATAATTTCACTATTCCGCGGGAAATAGGACTGTCCAAAACAAAAAAAAGCGCTATTGCATATGCAGTAGCGCTTTTTTTGTGACCTAAGAAAATTACATTTTCTTAGTAGTGTCTTTTGCCATTTTAGAAGTGTCTTTTGACATTTTAGAAGAATCAGTTTTCATTTTAGCTGAGTCAGCCATTTTAGCTGAATCGGCAGCCTTAGCTGAATCAGCCATTTTAGCTGAATCGGCAGCAGATGCACCTGATTTGCTTTTACAAGCAGCGAAAGAAACGGCGATAGCTAAAGCTAAAAAGCCAACTTTGAATGAATTTTTCATGTTAATTTTTGTTAAAGTGATTAATAGTTTTGCTGATTAATACCAAAAATAACAAAAGGTAACCCATGATTTTAAAAAAAATCGCGAATTACCTTTTGAATTATACAAAAACGATAATCAGTTTAAAAAAACTAATTATTTTTTAGTTGTATCCTTTTTAGTTGTGTCAACTTTTGCAGTTGTGTCTTTTTTAGTTGTGTCAGTAACAACTTTAGTTGAATCAGTTTTTACTGAATCAGTAGAAGTAGCAGTTGATTTGCTTTTGCAAGCTGAGAAAGAAACGGCCATAGCTAAAGCTAAAAAACCAACTTTGATTGAAGTTTTCATGTTTTGTGGATATATAGTTAATTATTTATTAATTCTTCTTTGTTTCAGTTTTCTTAACTACTGTTTTAACGGTAGTGTCAGTCTTAACAGTATCTTTTTTTGAAGAGTCTGTTTTAATGGTAGTGTCTTTTTTAGTTGTATCTGTCACCACTTTAGTTGAATCAGTTTTAGTGCTGTCAGATGCTGAACCTGTTTTGCTGCCACCACAAGCTGCAACTGAAACAGAAACTACTAATGCTAAAGCTGCAATTTTGAATGAGTTTTTCATATTAGATTGTTTTTTGAATTCGTACTTAATACATCAAACTTAAAAAGGTAACCCACAAAAAATAAAAAAATAAGTATTAATTAAATTTTATTAGGATTGCGGTTCTCTTATAAAATGTAATAGAGGTAGTTACATTTTTGTAGTATCTTTTTTAGTTGTATCTGTTTTAATGCTGTCAATACCTGAAGTGGTTTTAACAGTAGAGTCAACCTTTACCGTAGTAGTTGAATCACTATAGCCAGAGGCCTTTTTACCTGAGCAGCCGGCAAAGGATAATAAGGTAATTGCTGCCAGGCCTAATTTAATAGTACTTTTCATAAGTGTTTTTTTATTTAAGAGTTAATTTTGGGCCGATATAGCCATTTAAAAAACGTAACCTTATTTTATTAATTTAGTTTTTTTTTAATAAAGATGGGTTACAATTTCATATAAATAGTATTAAGTAGTGTATAAAGAGGTAAAAGGTTCAATACCAACAGATAGTGAGGTTATTCTTGGAATACTAAATAATTCGGAAAGTGTATTAAAACGGTTATACGTTGCGTACTTTCCGATGGTGTTGCAACTGATCATTAATAATAACGGCACTCCTGATGATGCTAAAGACATATACCAGGAAGCCATAATTATACTTTATAATAAAATTAAAGCGGGAGATTTTGAGTTAAGCAGCAAGCTCAAAACCTTTCTTTACTCGGTTTGCAGGCGGCTTTGGCTTAAACGGCTTGGCCAAATGGCACGGTTTGGTGGTGATATAAGGGATTTTAATGAATATGCCCCGGTTGATGATGAGGTGGAAAAGCAGGGCGAAATGGATATTCAGTTTAGTAAAATGGGGGTTGCCCTCCAGCTATTAGGCGAACCCTGTAAAACCATTATGGAAGATTTTTATATCAATAACCGCTCAATGCAAGAGATATGCGAGCGGTTTGGTTATACTAATGCCGATAATGCAAAAACGCAGAAATATAAATGCCTGCAACGATTGAAAAAATTATTTTTTCAGCAGAAATAAGGAGATACGAAGATGAATGATGGTAAATTATTAGAAGAGATTGAAAGGTACCTGACCGGTGAAATGACACCTCAGGAACATAAACAATTTGAATTGCTTCGAAAAGGCGATACCGCTATTAACGCCAAAATTACCGAACACCAGGAGTTTGCCAAACTACTAAAGCAATACAGCGACAGGTTAGCGCTGGAAAATCGCCTGAATGCTATTCATGATGAAATTGATGTGCATACCTTAACCGAAGAGTTGATCGTTCATCCTTCGTTAATAGTTAGGTTATGGCGCAATCATCATTCAAAAATATCATTAGCGGCATCAATTCTTATTTTTGCCATTTTAGGCACCTTGTTTGTTACCGGTAATTTAAGCAACCAGGATTCTAAATACATTCAGTTAAGGCGCGAAGTAGGTAACCTTAAACAAAAAACTGAAAGCCTAAACAGAAAGGTTACCCAAAGTGCTAACAGAAATGGGGTGACTGTGATGGACAGGTTTAGAGGTACGGGTTTTGCGATCACATCAAACGGACTTATCGCTACAAATTATCATGTAATTAATGGGGCCGATTCTGTATATGTGCAGAATGCCGCCGGTAAATCATTTAAAGCCAAAGTATTATATACTGAACCTGAAAATGATATCGCTATCCTGAAAATTGTTGATACATCGTTCAGAAACCTGGGTGCCATCCCTTATACCTTTAAAAAGACTGAGAGTGACTTGGCTGAAAGTGTTTACACTTATGGCTATCCTCAGGATTCGCCTGTGTTTAACGAAGGTAAGGTAACATCGGCTGTTGGTTTAAATGGCGATAGTTTAGATTATCAGATCTCTATCCCAATTAACGCCGGTAACAGCGGTAGCCCATTGATGGATAGCAAAGGCAACGTGATAGGGCTTGTACAGGCTAAACAAACACAGATGGAAGGTGTACATTTTGCAGTTAAGGTAAGCTATTTGCTAAACGCGATACAAAACATTCCTTCGGATTCATTAAACAAAAAGATATCGCTTAATACTAAAAATACTTTATCAAATTTAAACACTGTACAACAGGTTAAGAAATTGAAGAACTATGTTTTTATGGTTAAGGTTTATGATAAATAAGCACTGAAAATTCACAATATATATTAAAGGCTTCCGGCAGGAGGCCTTTTTTGTTGTATAATATTTATTGAAAATATAAATTTCCTCTCTTGGTAGGGGTGCGGCTGGACTAGCGGTGGAAAGGAGGGGTTTCTACACCGAAAGATCTACTCGAAAACACCTACCTTCCCTTCCCCGAAGGAATCGCACATTCCTGGTTTTTAATGCATATTGAATAAACTACCTGTCTACCTCGCCCAATACAAAATCAATTGAACCCACAATAGCTATCAAGTCAGCGATCATAACGCCTTTGGCAAGCTCTGGTAGTACGGAAAGATTATTAAAACTTGGTCCGCGGGATTTTACGCGGGTGGGTATCTCTGATTTCCCATCGGTCATAAAATAAAACCCAAGCTCGCCTTTTGCACCTTCGCAACGCACATAATAATCCTGTGCTTTGGGAATAGTTTTACGTGGCAACTTTGCCCGGGGATCAAAATCAGGAGTACGTTTTAGTTCATTTTGCAAGCGGTCAAGGCACTGCTCAATCATTTTTAGAGATTGTTCTATCTCATCAACACGTACTTTATATCTATCCCAGCAATCACCTACTTTACCCATAAGGCCAGTGCCTACTGGGATCTCAAAATCAAGTTCAGGATAAACAGAGTAGCCATCTATGCGTCGAAGGTCCCATTTCAGTCCAGACCCGCGCAGCATTGGCCCGGAGCAACCATAGTTAATGGCCACATCAAGTGGCAGTACGCCTACATTTGCTGTTCGGCTTATAAATACCTGGTTATCGGTTAATAGTTGATTCAGCTCAACCATTTTGGGTTTAAAGTAGTCGACAAACTCACGGCAGCGTTCCTCAAAACCAACAGGCAGATCATAAAATAAGCCGCCTACCCAAATGTAGTTATATAACATGCGCGAGCCTGATGCCCATTCAAGCATACCCATAATATGCTCGCGATCTCTAAAGCACCATAAAAACGGGGTGAAGGCACCAATATCAATGCCATAGGTACCGATAGCTATCAAATGCGATGCAATGCGGTTTAGTTCGCAAACCAGTACGCGGATGTATTCAATACGTTTGGGGATATCCTTGTCAATCCCCATCATGCGCTCAACACCCATCACAAAGGCATGGCTGTTATTCATTGAGGCCAGGTAATCCATCCTGTCGGTAAACGGAATGGTTTGCTGATAGGTTAACGATTCTGCGTGTTTTTCAAAACACCGGTGCAGGTAGCCAATGTGTGGGATCACTTCTTTAACTATCTCGCCATCGGTGATCAGCTCCAACCGCAAAACCCCGTGCGTCGACGGATGCTGTGGCCCCATGTTCAGCACCATGTCTTCAACAGCAGCGTTGGCGATCTTTTTAGAGTAAGCCTCTAATGCCTCGTTATATTTCGAATTTCGAATGTTCAATTTCGAATTTTTTATTTTTTGTTTATGCGTTGATTCTCTTTTGCAGTCTTTCCAATAGCTGTAAAAATAGCTGTTAGTTCTGTAGCTTCTTTTTTTAATGCGAAGATTTTATCGGGCTTTACCAAGCCAGCTTCCTCCATTAATTCAAGCCAATAAACACATTCATCAGCCTCTTCTTCAGTTATAACAATTTTATTTATAAAATCATTTGTTGACTTTCCTTTGCAAGCCGATCTGTAATTTGCACCGACTGAAGAAGAGCTTCTTAATAATTGATTTATTAAAATATTAACAGCTCTATTGGTTGGTAATACCCCTGCTAACTTTATAATATTAATAGCAAATTTTTTTGTCCTTTGCTATAGTTCTAATTTATTCAATGTTAGATATTAGTTCTATAAATAAATTCGAAATTGAACATTCGAAATTCGAAATCCAAAAATCAATCTATTTTTATGCCTTTGTAATACTTATCCGCTGTTTTATAATCTTTGCGTAGCGGGAATCCATCCCAATCATCGGGCAATAGTATCCTCCTTAAATCAGGATGGCCTTCAAAAAATATCCCGATCATATCATAGGCCTCGCGCTCATGCCAATCGGCAGTACGGTAAACTGATGTTATACTCGGGAAAGCTGGTAAGTTCTCCTCATTCCTGTCATTCTCCTTACTAATTTTTAAAGTAAGCTGGGTTTGATAGGGGATAGATGCCAAATGATAAACTACACCAAAGCGATTAGCATCAGCGCCATAATCCACACCAGTAAGGCATGAGAGAAAATCAAAATAAGTTGTGGGATTATCGCGCAGTTCTAAACAAACTTTGGCTATCATGTTTGGCTCAATCAACAATGCGGCTTGTAAACCGCTTGTTTCTTCACCAACAATTATATCAGCGCCAAACTTTTCAGTCAGCAATAATTTAACATCATCAAAAATCATGGCGCTAAACGTACTTTTTTCCAGTTTTTGTTATCAATCTTTTTATACACAATACGATCATGCAGACGGCTAGGGCGACCCTGCCAAAATTCGATCAAACGTGGTTTTAAAACATAACCGCCCCAATAGGATGGTTTTGGAACATCCTTGTCGGCATATTCAGTTTCCAGTTCTTCCATTTTCTTTTCCAATTGGCTACGGTCAGGTATTTCCTGACTTTGCGGAGATGCCACAGCGCCAAACTGACTGGCTTTAGGGCGGGTATGAAAATATCTGTCCGAATCTTCTTTACTCAATTTTTCTATAGTACCTTCAATACGCACCTGGCGTTCAAGCGTTCCCCAAAAAAACAATAATGAACCCAGTGGATTTTTAGTGATCTCTTTCCCTTTGCGACTTAAATAATTGGTATAAAACTTAAATCCCGATGCGTCAAAGCCTTTCAATAATACTATCCTTGCTGATGGTCTGCCGTCATAAGTAGCGGTTGCCAGTGTCATGGCGTTTGGCTCAAGTTGTTCTGATTCCACGGCTTCATTAAACCATAATTCAAATTGCTTTATCGGGTCGCCTTTGGTGGTTTCCTCTGATAAAGAGGCGGCACTGTATTCCTGCCGTAGGTTTTGTAAGTCTTTTTGATCCATTAATGCAAACTTACTAATTAATTATACCGTACATATGTTAATTAGATTTCATTTTTAGCAAAATGAACATATTTTTATAGTAGTTGTTATAGTAAACAAAATATCTATGTCATGCTTAGTCCAATTTCAGCCGCAATAGGGCACCTATTAATTTCGGAACCGTTTATGATGGACCCTAATTTTAAGCGTTCAGTTATTATTTTAACGGAATACTCAGATGCAGGTGCGGCGGGTTTTGTTTTGAATCATCAGGGCGATTTTTTGCTGGGTGATATATTGCCTGAGATCTCTTATTCTGAAATGCCCGTGTACATTGGCGGGCCTGTAGGGAATAATACCCTACACTTTATACATCATTGCCCCGATAAAATACCCGGCGGTATTGAGGTATGCGATGGTATATTTTGGGGTGGTGATTTTGAAATTGTAAAAGAACTGGCAAGCAATTACCAGCTGAATGATGATGAGATCAAATTTTTTATGGGTTACTCCGGGTGGACAGCCGGGCAGTTAGAGAGTGAACTGCGAGAAAATACCTGGATAGTAACAGATAAGCTGAGCCTTGATATTGTTTTTACCCACGACGAGGAAAACTTATGGCGCGATGTAGTGATTGGTTTAGGCACCCGGTATGCCCATATCGCTAATTTCCCTGAAAATCCAGCGCTTAATTAGTGAGTGGTGAATAGTTAGTGATTGAGTGAATTAGTGATTGAGCGAGTGATAAATAATGAGTGTGAATTAGTGAAGCTACTAATCTCTAACCTTCAGTCTCTAATCTCCAATTAACTAATCTTTGCCTTCCATTTCCGCAGCGGATTCTTCAACCTTTTGCTTGAGTGTTTCTTTGTATTTGATAAGGTTTTGAACAAGGTACTCATCGGCAGTAGATAAGATCTGCGCAGCTAAGATACCTGCATTTTTTGCTGCATTTAACGCAACCGTAGCAACAGGAATACCATTAGGCATTTGTAAGATAGACAATATTGAATCCCAGCCATCAATTGAATTGCTTGACTTAACCGGCACACCAATAACCGGTAAATGAGTTAGTGAAGCCACCATGCCCGGTAAATGCGCAGCGCCACCTGCTCCGGCTATAATCACTTTAAGGCCACGGTCAGCAGCGGCACGGGCGTAGCTAAACATACGATCAGGGGTACGATGTGCCGATACTACGGTAATTTCGTATTCAACGCCTAGTTCTTTTAAAACATCGGCAGCATCCTGCATAACTGCAAGGTCTGATTTGCTGCCCATTATGATGCCTATTTTTGGTTGATTCATTCTTTTTTTATTTGGATGTTATTGAGAGCGATAGAGTGGCAATCCCCGGTTTACAGAGCGGCCCTGCATAGTTTGCGATTGCCACGCTATCGCTCGCAATGACACGTGGAATAATAAATTATCTCTTAACTCACCACCTTCAAAGTCTTCTGCACAAATTTTGCTTTTTCAATAGCCTTTTCCCGGTCCGCATCAACAATGGTAACATGGCCCATTTTGCGGAATGGTTTGGTTAAGGCTTTGCCATATAAATGTACATACACGCCTGCACATTTTAATATTTTTTCGATACCCTGATAAATTGCTGGTCCTTCGTGGCCGGGTTCGCCTAAAATGTTTACCATTATGGCGTTATTAAGGCAGTCGGTATCGCCCAATGGCTGATTAAATATCGCCCTTAAATGCTGCTCGAATTGTGAAACCACATTGCCTTCAATACTCTGATGTCCGCTATTATGCGGGCGTGGGGCCAGTTCATTTACCAATATACGGCCATGTTTATCTAAAAACATTTCAACCGCCAGTATGCCAACTATCTTTAATGTTTCTGCAATTCTTTTAGCTATCTGTTCAGCTTCTTGATGCACCTCAAAAGGCAGGGTTGACGGCGCGATCAGGAATTCAACCAGGTTAGCCTCAGGATTAAATTCCATTTCAACCATCGGGAAGGTTTTTACCTCGCCATTTTCATTACGGGCAACTATTACAGCAATTTCTTTTTCAAAATCAATCCAGCGTTCAATCAGACTTGGCTCAGTGAAGGCTTTATTAAGATAGGATTCATCAATAACTTTATAAACGCCCTTGCCATCGTACCCATCTCTGCGTAATTTTTGAATATACGGAAATGGGATGTGACTCTGTTTTAACTGCTCTAAAGATGATATCACCTGAAACTCTGCAGTTGGAATATTATTCTCTTTAAAAAACTGTTTTTGTAAGCCTTTATCCTGTATCAGCCTGATGATGCGAGGTTGCGGATAAACCATAACGCCTTCTTTTTCCAGTTGTTCAAGCGCTTCAACGTTAACTTTTTCTATCTCAATGGTAAGCAGATCAACCTTTTTGCCAAACTTGTATACAGTTTCATAGTCGCCTAGTGAACCTACTACAAATTCATCACATAACTTTTTGCAGGGGGCATCGCGATCGGGGTCGAGCACCTTTACGGTTACATTATAATTAATAGCCTGTTGTATCAGCATGCGCCCAAGCTGACCGCCGCCCAAAATGCCAAGTTTAAGATCTCCGTAGAATGTTTTCATTATAATGATGCAAGTTTAGCCTAAATCTTTCAAAAAGCCTAAATCTTGTAATAAAGGTTGATATAATTGAGTTAACCAACGCTATTACCTGCTTGCCTTAACCGTTTTTAAATAATAGAACCAATGCACCAGAATAAAGATAAAGCCTGCTATCAGGTCAAATAGCCTGTCTTTCGGACCTAAGGGCATAAACATAACAGTAATAATAAAAACTATCGACCCTGAAAAATAAAGCAATAGCCTAGCCAGTATATTGTTCCAGTAATTGATATTGAACAGAAATAACATCGGCAGCGACATGATAGTTAAAATGATCGTTAAAAAAAGTGTTCCGCCTGCAATTAATGAAACCGCATGCTGGTAATCATTTATACTGTTTTTTAGAATAATAGCATAATAAATACTGTTGGCGGCAAGCGCCATTATGGTTGAGAAAATAAATGTTTTAAAAAGATTTTTTGGCAGTCCGTTCATAATTAGGGCCAAAATTAAGGAATCAGAGTCAAAAAATTATCTGATTTGTGTAATAGTGAAAGGTGAAAAAATACAAAATGAATATCATGATGTCCGCTAGCCAGCGGATCAGCACCCCATAACTAGGGTTTACATTGTGCAAACCGCTTGTCCTGTGAGATCTCGAACTTGTTTCGGGATCTCACAGCTTAGCTTCTTATCCTTTCACCGTCTTCGTCCAGGCTTCAGCCATTAGGCTTGCACCGGCCGGGCTTGGATGTACACCATCAATCGACCAGTATTTTGCAGGAGCCAATTTTAAAGCTTCGTCCATAACGCTTTGGTAGGGGATGAATGCTGCGCCATATTCAGCGGCCACATCGCGCGATACCTGGCGATAGCTGTCAAACGCCGGATACCATGATGTATCAACAGCTTTAACATCCTTCAGCGCAAATGGCTCGCCTATAATCAATTTTACATCAGGTAACGCTTGTTTGGTGCGATCCAGCAGCTTTTTATAATCTGTTCTGTAAGTGTCAATAGTGCCTTTATAACCCGATGTTACGGTATGCCAGTAATCATTTACGCCCACCATTATGCTTAATACATTTGGTTTTATAGCTAAGGTATCTGTATCCCAACGGTCGGCCAACTGGTAAACCTTGTTACCGCTTATACCTTTATTATATATCTGCAGGTTTTTGGTGGCATAATCTCTTAATAGTACGGTTGCAGTAAGCAGCACATATCCTGACCCTAATGAGCCAAAGTCATTAGGCATGCTTTTATTTTTATCGCGGCCCCATTCTGTGATTGAATCCCCCTGAAAAAGTACAATGTCATTTTCGTCGAGGGTTACTTTTTTCCCTTTTTCGGCAGCAAAAGCTGATGATATAATTCCAGGAGCAGCAACAGCGGCTATAGTGCCCATTGCAGCATTTCTAATAAAATTACGGCGGTTATTCATTTGGTTCATAGTTGGTGGTTCATAGATCATGGCAAATGGTTATGCCATAATTTATTATCGCTAATATAGATATTTATTAACTGCTGCATTTAATTTGATAATTAAAGCATATAAAATGTGAATAATGTATCATGTACCATCAGCTACTACTAAAAATAAAAACTGGTAACTTCGCGGCATGTATTCTTTAATAAAACCTATACTGTTTAAGTTCGACCCTGAAAAGGTGCATTATTTTGTAACCCGTAATTTAAAACGTTTCAATAGTTTCCCCGGTGGTGCGGCATTGAGCAGAGCTATTTGGGCTTTAAAGGATGACAGACTTGAAAAAGAAGTTTTTGGACTGAAATTTAAGAATCCGGTTGGGCTGGCTGCAGGTTTTGATAAAAATGCCGATGTGATTAGCGAAATGGCTAATCTTGGCTTTGGCTTTATTGAGGTTGGTACAGTAACTCCTTTACCACAGGATGGTAATCCCAAGCCACGTATGTTCAGGCTGCCTGCTGATGGCGCGCTTATTAACCGCATGGGTTTTAATAATTTAGGGGTTGATGTAGTTGCCGAGCATATTGCTGCCTATCGCAAAAATGCTTCATCTGCTCAAAAGGGTTTGATAATAGGTGGTAACATTGGCAAAAATAAAGTTACGCCCAACGAGGAGGCGGTGAACGATTACATTAAATGCTTCGACCGTTTATTTGATGTGGTTGATTATTTTGTGGTAAACGTAAGTTCGCCCAATACACCCGGACTACGTGCTTTGCAGGAAAAAGAACCTCTATTGCATTTGCTGAACACTTTACAGCAGCGCAATTCAAAAAATGGAATAAGCAGGCCAATACTTTTAAAAATTGCTCCCGATCTAACAAACGAACAACTGGACGATATTGTAGAGATAGTTCAAACTGCGGGTATTGCAGGGGTAATTGCGACTAATACTACCATTAGCAGAGAAGATCTATCGTCGCCGGCTGAATTGAAAAATGAGATGGGTGGTTTGAGCGGTAAGCCATTAACGCAGCGTTCAACCGAGGTGATCGCTTACCTGGCTAAAAGATCAAAAGGCGCATTTCCAATAATTGGGGTAGGTGGCATACATTCGGCTGAAGATGCTTTGGCGAAACTGGCGGCAGGCGCATCACTCGTACAGCTTTATACCGGCTTTATTTATGAAGGCCCGGGATTGATAAAGCGGATCAATAAAAAGATTCTTTCGGAATAAGAATTCAGGGGGGGGATCTCTCATTTGTTGGTGACAACACAAACAAAGGCGGAAAAAGATTCTTTCGGAATAAGAATTCAGGGGGGTATCTCTCATTTGTTGGTGACAACACAAACAAAGGCGGAAATAATGCAAGAGTGTTGTATCTCCCTTGTTTGTTGGTGACAACACCAACAAAGGCGGAAATTGTGCCTCTACAAATTCATTTATGGCCCTTGTTGGTGTTGTAACCAACAAGTATGAAATCAAAATTTTTTCCATAAAAAAATCCTGCCGGTTAATAACCAGCAGGATTTATAATCTCTTGAAATCAATATTAAAACGTAAGATTACGCCTCAATAACAGATGGAATTATTTACCTACAGCTTTTAATAAAGCAGCATTATTTTTAGCTATCTGGCTGTTTTTAGGCTCTGCTGAACGGCTTCCTGGCTCCAGGTTGGTAGCATTCTTTAAAAACTGAACTTCTAACCTTGAAGTGGTTTTGTTCTTTCTATCTTTTCTCTTTAAACGTGTAACGCCCATGACTTTTTATTTTAAATTTTTTAAACCTCGAGGTCGGGAGCGGATTCGAACCGCTGTAAAAGGTTTTGCAGACCTCTGCCTAGCCACTCGGCCACCCGACCATTTTTAAGGATTGCAAAAATAGCAATAAATATTTTGGCTGCAAAGTTTATTTAAAGCTTTTCCTGTTTATTTCTGAACAAAAGATTGCGGTAGCTATACCAACGTTCAACGATTCAGCTTTTCCTATACGTGGAATAGTGATTGCCTTATGCACAAGCTTCACAATTTCAGGGCGTAAGCCATTGCCTTCGTTGCCCATAACTATTAAACCTTCGTCGCCAAAATTAGTTTGATAAATGTTTGTACCATCCAACAAAGCGCCAAATGCAGGCATATTTATTTTTGATAAGAACGGTTGAAGATCGATATAATAAACATTAATGCGCGAAAGTGAACCCATAGTTGCCTGTATAACCTTGGGGTTGTAAACATCTACCGTATCTTCGGAGCAAATTATATGCTTTATGCCAAACCAGTCTGCCGTGCGGATGATCGTTCCCATATTGCCCGGGTCTTGTATGCCATCAAGCACAATTGAGAACTTTTGTTTCAAAATTGCCTGAGTTAATACCGGCCATTCGGGTATCTTTACCAGTGCAACTATATCCTGCGGGGTTTTTAAAGTGCTGATCTTTTCGAGGTCATTCAACGAAATTCCCTGAAAGTTTATTTTTCGCGATAATTTCAGCAAATTTGGGTCGAATGTGTAGGTATGATAAATAGCTTCAATTTGGTAGGCCGAATCAATAAATTCTTTTACTGATTTAATACCCTCAACCAAAAAAAAGCCATGCTCAATACGGAATTTTTTATGTTGTAAAGATTTTAATAAACTGATTTGTGATTTTGAAAGCATATTGTACCCATACTAATTTCCGCTTTACAATATTAAGTATTATCCTGGTTTTTTCGCTTTCAAACTGCAGTTTAACACGCAGACTTAAGCCCGGCCAGGCATTGGTGCGCAAAATAACCATTAAGGGCATGGATAAAGAGTTTGCCCTTAATGCGGTAAATTATGTGGACAAAGAGCAGCAGCCTAATAATGTTATCAACCTTGAATTCTATTACTTATTCAGCAAGAACGGTAAAAAAGATATTGGCGAAGCCCCGGCTATCTTAGATAGCGGCCTGGTTGAGTTTTCGCGCTACCAAATAGAAAGATACATTCAGAATAAAGGCTATTTGAAAGCTAAGGTAAGCGACTCTATAGTTGTAAAAAAGAAAAAAGCTGAACTAATATTCACCACTGTTGAAGGGCCCATGTTCAGGATCCGTAAGTTTTCAGACAGTATAGCCGATAAACGGATAGCAGGAATATATAAAAGTAATAAGGCTCTTTTTAGTAATATATCACCAGGCAACCGATTTGATACGGATTCGCTGGCTGCTGATCGCGATGTGTTCTATACGTTGATGAAACGTAATGGGTACTATGATTTTTACCGGCAGTATATCACTTTTGATTATGATTCAACCTTTAATAAGGGTGTGGTTGATTTAAAAATGATAGTTGAAAACCCTTATGGAAAGTCAGCGCACCCGGTTTATACTATTAATAATACGCTGATCACCATTTCTAAAAGTAATGGCAAAACAACGGGTAAGGCTGATACTATACAGGTTGATTCCCAATTCAGGTTTGTGGATTTCTCCGGAAAATTTGTGCCGCATACCGTAACCAATTATATATTTTACAATAAAGGGCAGGTGTATGATATTGACAGGCAGAACCTCACCACTACACGCCTTTCGCAGTTAAACGTGTTCAGGAATGTGCCTAATCCAACTTATACTAAGTTGGCCGATAGCAGCAACCGGCTTGATGCTAAAATAGATATTATTCCGCTCAAGCAAATGTCTGACCGGGTTGAAGGTGAATTTTTGTTTAATGCCGGTAGATATGGCTACAACATAGGCAATACTTTTACCGATCGTAATATTTTTAAGCAGGCTGCTATTTTACAGTTTAAGGTAAATGAAAGTATTTTATTTGATAACAACAGCAACATTACCAATCAGGGCGGAGTGGAGAACCAGGATCTGAGTATAGGGTTAAGCCTTATTTATCCGCGTATAATTTCACCCTTTGATTTTGCCCAGCCAGGTAAATATGGTGTGCCGCATACCACGTTTGCTACCAATTATACCCTTTTCTTTCAAAAAGGATTGGTTCAGCGCCAAAGCTCTACTAATTCAATTACCTATGATTTTTATGAAACCCCCGATAAGCAACATATTATAACTCCTATTGATGTAGAATTTTCAAGAGGTGTTATTGACCCTGGCGCCTATCAGGACCTGCTTAAGGCAAATTATTATTCTTATATTTATTTAATTGGGCGCACCATATTTACATCGGGCAGTCAGTACAGTTATGTATTAAATGCAAACAAACTGAACAGCTATCGCAATTTTGTTTATTTCAGGGGTAATATTGATGTAGGCGGTAATACGCTTGACTTAATAAGCATTTTAACCCATTCGCCAAAAGATACACTTGGTGAACGCACACTTTTTGGTTATGCTTTTTCACAATATAGCAAAGGCGAAGTAGATTTGAGATTTTACAAGAGCTTTGGAGGTGAACGGCAATTAATTTTTAGAATAAATCCGGGCATCGGTATTCCGTATGGCAACAGTGATCAACTGATATTTGAAAAAAACTTTTATGCAGGTGGTTCTGATGACATGCGGGCGTGGTTGCCACGTACATTGGGGCCGGGGCAGTTTAACACGGCAAGCTACGGGGTAGGCAAGGAGGCTGATACTTTACGCTCACGGCTACAATATTTAGATCAGTTTGGTGAGATAAAGATCATCACTAACCTGGAATACAGGTATAAGTTATCTAATGATTTCCTGGGGTCGATATTAAAGGGTGCATTGTTTATGGACGCAGGAAACGTATGGCGCTTAGGCCAGCAGAAAGAAGACCCGGAAAATCCATTAAGTACACAAATTGAAAATCCAGGCGGTCAGTTTAAGTTCGGTAACCTGCTGCAATCATCGGCAATTGGTATCGGTACCGGTTTAAGATTCGATCTTGGCTTTTTTATATTCAGGTTTGATGCCGCCTTTAAATTTAAAGATCCGGAGTTTCAGGGATCAGACCAATGGGTACTTATTGATCACTTTAATGAACTTTTCCATACCGGGCCCTTTAAAACAGCTTATAAAAATACTAATGGGATAAACTACAACTTTATGCAGCTGAACTTTGGTATAGGGTTGCCATTTTAGTTAGTAGTAAGTAATGACTGGTGAATAGTCAGTAGTGAATGATCAATGGCAAATGGTGAATTTACATTCACGATTCACCATTCGCCGTTCACCACTCTCTAAAATATGCTCTTCAACCCATCAATAATGCTTTCGAAAAATGTGGGGATGCTTAAGCCGTTATGATGGTTAAAATACAGGAATATGGCAAATATGATCACGGCTATTATAATAAAACGTTTAAACATATAGCCAAGCAATATAAGGCATAAGGGTACGGCAAGCAGTACTATCCAGCTGATGTGGATACAACTTAGCTTATCTGTTCCCTTGTAAACGTAATACAAAATGGAATGTGTGCCATTATCATTTACATGCTTGGCATATATAAAGCTCGAACGTTCCAGTTTATGATCATAAAAGGCAACACCTTTATCAAATTTCAGAATCTCCTCGAAACCGTTTATAGTAAATGTGAATTGCCCATTAACATTCGATTGTATGTTTTCAAGCGAATCAGTTGCCACAATAGCAACTTCATCTTGCGCAAAAGGATTTTCTTTAACTACAAAATGATTTATAGCAACAGAAACGGTATCGGCAAAGGCAAGGCTGCCGGTTGCTATAGTCAGGTAAAAAAATAAAAGCAGCTTCTTCATTTAAGCAATAGGTAAGGTTATGAATTTATTAGTGGTTCAGTAAATAAATATTAAGATTTAGCAATGTAGCAAAACTAACCCATAGTAAATATGGCACTAATAACCATGCCGCAATTTTGTTGAATTTACCAAACCAGGCTATATTCAGTATGATGCTTAGCCATAATAACATAATAACAATCAAGGCATCCAGAATTTGGTGCATACCAAAAAATACTATCGACCATGAAAAATTTAACAGCAATTGTATAATATAAATAGCTGCTGCTGTACTATAACCCATTATCAGATTTCTGCGTTTCCAAACTAAATACGCAGCAATGGCTATCAGAATGTAAAGCATTGTCCAAACAGGTGGAAATAACCACGATGGCGGGTTAAATGACGGCTTTTGCAATGTGGCATACCAGCCGGGTATTTGTGGCCTTGTAAATAACGAAGCCACAAAACCTATAGCCAGCGTAATTGCCAGGCTGATGATAAACGGAATGGGTTGAAATCCTTTTCTTATGGTTATTTTACGCATATTACTCTATCAACCCAATACTTAAATATAAGTTTTATTAAACAGTATGAAGTGCGTTTTATAGGTATGATAAACCTTTCAATGCTGATCCATCATAAAAAAAGGGTTCGAAATTTTCATCGGCCAGTTCGCAGGTTACCTGCATAGTGGTAAAAATAATATCGCCAAAGATATTGGCTATAGCTGTGTCGGCGGCATCGCGGCCAGTAGCTATTTTAACAAGGCCGTTAAGCGGCACTAATCGTGTAGCATCAAATAAAACCCACTCGCCGCCTAGATAAGCCTCAAAACAGGCATGGAAATCTGCCGGTTTTAAATGATAGGCATAGCCGGTAAAATAGCGCGCCGGGATGGTTAAAGCACGGCACAGAGCAATGCCTAAATGGGCAAAATCACGGCATACACCCGCCTGTTGGGTCACCGTATCATAAGCCGACGTTTGCGAATTCGAAAATCCGCTAATGTATTGCACATTGGTATATATCCAGTTGGTTAGCGTGTTAACCTGCTCAAAAGGATCAGCAATATGCCCAAACAGGTTATTAGCAAGCCGGTACAATTTGTCTGACTGGCAATAACGGCTCGGATAAAGATACGGGAGTACAGCACTATCTAAATGAGCCACCAATATTTCTTCCTTATCGGTATGGTCGGTTATTTTGTAGCAGTTATCAACCCTTGCATTGTAGGTGATCTTAACTTTTCCGGGTTCAAGTATTTCAAAACGAGCTAAACGATTACCTCCCGGTTCAGTTAATTCCTCAATTTTTATGTAGGGGTCTATCGTGAATGTTTCGCTAATAATCGTTTGGGTTGGTGTTCTTAAAGCATGGATATTTAATATCAGTGTCCCGGGGGATTTAGCGATATATTCCATTTCGGTGAACACATCAAATTTCATAGTTATAGTGTATTAAGTTGTTTCTTTTGCCAGTTTATTAAAAGCCTCATCCATCCAGTCTTCCGATATGTTTTCAAGCGCACGCTTTAATTCTTCGGCCCATTGTGTCGATATATTTTCAAGGTCTTTTTTCTCGTAACGCTGTTCAACAATATGAAAGCTATCCTTTTTATATAATGCTATATCAATCGGGAAATCAACATTATTTGAACTTACCCGCGTTGAATCAAACGACAAAAAACCTGTTTTCAATGCCAGTTTTAAGCTCGAGTTCTCATCAAGGGTACGGTTAAGTATTGCCTTGCCATGCCCCGAATTACCTATAATAACGTATGGAGCGCCTTGCCCCAATTCAACCCAGTTACCTTCAGGATACAAGAGGAACAGCTTATGCTCATCATCATCCTTTAATTGCCCGCCAATTATGGTATTCAGGTCGAAATTAAACCCGGCTTTTTCAAGTGAGGCTTTATCTTCGCTGGCTACTCTTTTAACCTGTTCGCCAAAAGCATTCACAGCTTTATACAGCTTGTTATATTCCTTTGTTTCCAGTAATTCAGTAAAATATACAATGGCTTTATCCCTAGTTGATCTTAAACCACTGGTCATGATAAAAAGAGAAAAACCGTCTTTTTGTTCTACCGTTATTTTCTTTTTTACGGTAGTATCGGTACCTGATGTAATGCGGGTATCGGCCAGGGCTAACAAGCCTTCTTTAACCTTTATGCCTAAACAGTAAGTCATGTAAATAAAATAATAAATAAGAGGGCCAAAATACTTAAATAATGAGAGTTGAGGGTAAACTTAAGGATACTTTTTTAATGGCACCCAATAAGCCTCACCTAAATCCTCTCCAAAGGAGAGGACTTTTGACTGTCCCATATTATATTTATCCATTTTTTAGCCCCTCTCCATTGGAGAGGGGTTGGGGTGAGGCGAGTATAATTCCGTTAACTAATGAGGTATTTGTAGAAGAAGATAAAATATTAATAAATGAGGTGTAATATTATTAAAATTACGGTCTCTAAATCAAAAACAATATTTAAATGGATAATCAGCACGATAGTATTCTAAAGGTAAGCGGCCTTAATGTGCAATACGGTACGTTTACTGCTGTTAAAGATGTTTCTTTTGATGTGCGCAAAGGGGAAATATTCGGGCTGCTGGGTCCAAATGGAGCAGGCAAAACAAGCACGCTAAGCGCCATTGAGGGGCTGGTAAAATTCCAGGCCGGCTCAGTCGTGGTTGATGGTTATAATGCCCGTGAGAAGCCTTTATATGCCCGTGCGGCGATGGGTGTGCAGTTGCAGTCAACCAGTTTTCAGCCCGAATTAAAGGTTTCTGAAATACTGGAACTTTACGCAGGTATTTATGGCATATCATTAACCAAAAGCAAATTAGAAGAAATTCTTAAAGAAATTAAGCTGGAAGAATCTGCATCAAAAAGATTCGGGCAACTTTCAGGAGGGCAACAGCAAAGGGTTTCGTTGGTAATATCAACCATTCATAATCCGCGACTGGTTTTATTGGATGAACCCACTACCGGACTTGATCCGCAATCGCGCCGCCAGCTTTGGGAACGCATTGAAGCCATCCGCGAACTCGATCATGCCGTTTTACTCACTACACACTCAATGGAAGAAGCGGAATCAGTTTGCGACCGTATAGGTATCATTGATCATGGCAAGGTAATCGTAATAGATACTCCGCAGGCTTTGATAGAGAAATATAAAGATGAACCAGAAGTGATAGCCGTATCGCGCCGGGGCAGAGTAACATTAGAAGATGTATTTATTGGACTTACAGGCAGGGAAATCAGAGCATAATTAATTAGCGAAACATGGAAACTACAATACCAAAAATATTCACCGCGCTTTCAGCATTAATGAAGGCCGATTTTACTACTCAATGGCGAAACCGCCGCTCAGTTGTACTTGTTTTATTGGTGCCGGTGATCATCCTGATATCATGGAAAGGCTTAATTGATAAACTTGGAGGGCCTTTTGCACTCTCAAACAGCCTCACCTACGGACTTATAGCTATTGGTTTAATGGGCTATACTAATTCCGTTGCCCGTGACAGGGATAAGGGCGTGTTTCAGCGTTTGCGGGTAGCGCCACTGCCAACCTGGGCCATTATGATGAGCCGGCTTTTTGTACAGCTAATGATGATAATAATGGTAACAACAGCCATCTTTATTGTGGGCTATGACTATGATAAGATCAGTTTAACGCCAACAGGTTATATTATTACTTACCTTACAGCAACTATTGGCGGTGCGGTGTACCTTTCACTGGGGCAGATGATTGTAGGGTTAATCAAAAGCCCCGAAACAGTTAATTCCACTTCAAGGCTGGTGTATTTCTCATTCATAGTGATAGGAATGTTCGGTGGAATGGGAATGTTGGGTACCCAGGTTGAGCAATTAACAAAATGGTCGCCATATGGTACCGTAAAAGCAATAATGGCTGCGGGTATGGTGCCGGGATCGTGGAGCATGGATACTACCTATGAACTTTTGGTGACTATTGGTTATATAATAGTATTTGCGACTATCGGCATTAAGAAATTTAAGTGGGATACTAAGTAGTATAGTCAATGGTCAGTAGTCATTAGTATTTGTCTGAACCCGAATTTATTGAATTAAAAGAATAGTATGAATTTTTAAAATTCTAAAAATTCCTTAATTCAATAAATTCGGGTTCAGATACCTATTTACAATCAACCCAAAAACATCCGCCTCAAATAAGTTTAAATTTATAAATTTGGCGACTACAATACTTTAGTTTAACACAATTCTATTTTTATATAATGAGCAAAGGGGTTATAAGCAAGGAAGAAGATTATTCGCAGTGGTACAATGACCTGGTAATAAAGGCAGATATGGCTGAATATTCACCGGTTAGGGGTTGTATGATCATCAAACCTTATGGTTACTCCATTTGGGAAAAAATGCAGGCTGTACTCGATAAAATGTTTAAAGATACCGGCCACAGCAATGCTTATTTTCCGTTGCTTATACCAAAATCATTTTTCTCAAAAGAAGCCAGTCACGTTGAAGGTTTTGCCAAGGAATGTGCCGTGGTAACCCACTATCGTTTAAAAACTGATGAGAACGGACAGGTTGTTGTTGATGAGGATGCCAAACTGGAAGAAGAACTGATCATTCGCCCAACATCTGAAACTATTATATGGAACACTTACCGCGGCTGGATCCAATCCTATCGCGATCTGCCAATTTTGGTTAACCAATGGGCTAACGTAATGCGCTGGGAAATGCGTACACGCCTGTTTCTGCGTACCAGTGAATTTTTATGGCAGGAAGGCCATACCGCCCATGCTACTTCTGATGAGGCTATTGCCGAAACAGAACAAATGCTGGAAGTTTATTCAGAGTTTGCTGAAAACTGGATGGCGTTACCGGTTGTTAAAGGCCGCAAAACACCTAATGAGCGTTTTGCAGGTGCGTTAGATACTTATTGCATTGAAGCCCTGATGCAGGATGGAAAAGCTTTACAGGCAGGTACCTCGCACTTTTTAGGGCAGAACTTTGCTAAGGCGTTTGATGTTAAATTTACCAATCGTGAGAATGTTCAGGATTATGTTTGGGCAACCTCATGGGGTGTGTCAACCCGTTTAATTGGGGCATTGATCATGGCGCACTCTGATGATGCCGGATTAGTGTTACCACCAAAACTGGCACCTATACAAGTAGTTATTGTGCCGATATATAAGCACGATGAGGAGCTTGAAAATATATCGGCCTACGTTGCCGCGCTTACTAAAGAACTTAAAGCCAAAGATATTTCGGTTAAGTTTGATAAACGCGATACCCACCGCCCGGGAGCAAAGTTTGCTGAATATGAATTGAAAGGTGTGCCATTGCGCGTAGCTATCGGTAGCCGTGATATGCAGAATGGTACAGTTGAATTGGCGCGTCGTGATACAAAAACTAAGGAAACGGTTAGTCAGGAAGGATTAGCAGCACATATTGAAGCCTTGTTAGATACTATACAAGAAAATATATACAATAAGGCACATTTATTCAGAGCCGAAAATACTACTGAGGTAGATACTTACGAAGAATTTAAACGTCTGCTGGATGAAAAACCAGGTTTCCTATCAGCACACTGGGATGGCACACCTGAAACTGAACAAAAGATAAAAGATGAAACTAAGGCAACAATCCGTTGCATACCTTTGAACAACAAACAGGAAGCAGGCAAGTGTATTTTAACAGGTAAGCCTTCGATACAAAGGGTACTGTTTGCACGGGCGTATTGAGTTGTAAGTCCATAGTCAATGGTCGATAGTCCATAGCTATGAATTATTATTTTTACTATGGTCCATTGACTATCGACTATGGACCGTGCTACAGCACAAGATGAAATTCGCAACAAAAGCAATACACGCAGGGCAGGAGCCCGATCCGACAACCGGAGCGGTGATGACACCGATATACCAGACATCAACTTACTGGCAAAAATCGCCGGGCGATAATAAGGGGTATGAGTACTCACGTGGTACAAACCCAACCCGAAAGGCACTTGAAGACTGCCTGGCTGCTTTGGAAAATGCCAAATTCGGACTGGCTTTCTCTAGCGGAATGGGTGCAACTGATGCAGTAATGAAACTATTGCTACCAGGCGATGAAGTAATAACAGGTAACGACCTTTACGGTGGTTCATATCGCATGTTCACCAAGATTTTTGCACCTTATGGTATAAAATTCCATTTTTTAGATCTGTCTGATCCTGAAAATATCAACAGGTATATGAATGAAAATACCAAGTTGATATGGATCGAAACACCAACTAACCCAACTATGCGGATAGTTGATATTGCAGCGGTATCAAGAATTGCCAAAACCAACAATGTAAAGCTGGTGGTTGATAACACCTTTGCTTCGCCATACCTGCAAAACCCTATTGATTTGGGTGCTGATATTGTGATGCACTCCGTTACCAAATATATTGGCGGTCACTCCGATGTAGTGATGGGTGCCTTAATGCTTAACGACGAGGAAACTTACAAAAGGCTATGGTTTATTTATAATGCCTGCGGCGCAACACCTGGCCCTATGGACAGCTTCTTAGTACTTCGTGGCATTAAAACGCTGCATTTACGTATGAAAGCTCATTGTGAGAACGGCAGGATAATAGCAGAGTTTTTAAAAACACATCCTAAAGTTGAGAAAATATACTGGCCGGGCTTTACCGACCATCCAAACCATGACATTGCCAAAAAACAAATGCGTGATTTTGGCGGGATGATCTCTATAGTATTAAAAGATGCTGATTTACAGGAAACCTTCCGAGTAGCATCTTCATTTAAGGTTTTCACCCTTGCCGAATCATTAGGCGGTGTAGAATCACTGATCAATCACCCCGTAAGCATGACACACGGTTCCATCCCCAAAGCCGAACGCGAAAAAGTAGGTGTGGTAGATAACCTGCTGCGCCTGAGCGTAGGGGTAGAGGATATTGAAGATCTGCTGGAAGATTTGAAGCAAGCGCTGTCTTAGTATCAAGTAGCTAGTATTTAGTATCAAGTAAAAAGGATGTTAAGTACTACCTACTAGCTACTAGTTACTTGATACTGAACAATGATAGAAAATCTAAAGGCCTTCTTAGATAGCAAAGTTGCCCAATATAACCAACCCGGTTTTATTACCAATGATCCCATCAGTATCCCGCATTTGTTTACAAAAAAGCAGGATATTGAGATCATGGGATTTTGGGCAGCTACCTTAGCCTGGGGGCAGCGGGTAACCATCATCAATAAATGTAAGGAACTTATCCAGCTGATGGATGGCGCGCCTTATGATTTCATTATCAATCATGAGGAACCCGATCTTAAAAAACTGCTTCATTTTAAACATCGTACTTTTAATGATATTGATACGCTGTATTTCATTGCGTTTTTCAGGTATCATTATGAAAAAAATGAATCGCTGGAATCAGCATTTGCTCCCCATCTTGCCAATCAAAAAACTCCCCCTTCAGGGGGGTGGGGGGCTGAGGCTGCCCTCAATTACTTCCGTTCCTATTTCTTTTCCCTGCCTGATTTTCCGCATCGGACTAAAAAGCACGTATCCTCGCCCTCGCAAAAGTCGACTTGTAAACGCTTGAATATGTTTTTGCGCTGGATGGTACGAAAGGATAATTGCGGTGTTGATTTCGGTATCTGGAACAGCATTAAACCCGCAGATCTCATTATGCCCTGCGATCTGCATGTAGACCGTGTGGCCCGCAAGCTCAACCTCATCACCCGCAAACAAACCGACTGGCAAACCGCCATCGAGTTAACCGAACGCCTAAGAGAATTTGACCCGACAGACCCGGTAAAATATGATTTTGCTTTGTTTGGATTAGGGATTGAGGAGAAGTTTTAACACGATTTATTGATTAATTGGATTTCACTGATTTTTATTTCCCTCCCCACGGGAGGGGTATCTACAATAGATAATCAAATAAATATTAAATTTGATTATGGAAAATGAAAATGACCTTTCCGCATTCCTAACCGGAAAATCCGAGCACACCTTAATGCTGTTCAATCATTTTGTCAACGAATACCAAAAGATTGCACCTGTAACACGGCATCCTGCAAAAAGTATGATCGGCATAGCCAATTCACATCGCAGGGTTGCATGGATAACCCAGTTAGGCAAAAACTTTGTGCATGTAGTGTTCCCATTTAAACAAGAGTACCCGGATAATTTATGTTTCCAGAAAATAGCACAGGTGCCTGGTGATGCTCAACAATTTAATCATCATTTCAGGATGTATAATATAGAAGATGTGAATGAGGAAGTGTTAAAGTTTATGAAACTTGCTTATGCAAATTGATCATCCTTTTATATACGGATTATTTGTTGAAAGCAGGTAGAATATATTTTTCGATCAATTCATTTGACGGAGATTGTGAATTATAGTTTCCTCCTGTTACAACAACCACTAATTTTTGCTGCCGGAAAACATAAATTTTTTGTCCGCCGTTACCCTGTGCTGCAAAACTATAATAACGTGTTCCATTGGCATCAAGGTATTTTAGCCACCATAAGTAACCATAATCCACACCTTGTACTATTGAATGCTTACTTGTTGATTCAGTGACCCATTCTGTAGTTATCAGTTGCTTATTTTTCCATGTGCCATTATTCAGGTAAAGCAATGCGAATTTTGCCATATCTCTCGGCCTGAGGTAAACCTGGCAAAAATCCTCTGATTCGCTTTTATCGGGCTTAAAGTTCCATTTAAAATTAGTGATTCCCATAGGGCCGAATAGGTTTTTTACGGCGAAATCCCGCAAGGGCATTCCTGTCGTTTTTTCAACAATGCGTCCCAGGGTTATTGGGTTGCCTGAATTATACCTTCCTTTTGTACCGGGTGTATCTATCATTGGCAAGTCGAATGTATATTTAACCCAATCGTCTGTATAGCCCATTGCTGTTTCATTACCAGCTGATTTGGGATTTGCTGCGTCATAATCAACGCCACTTTGGTTGCTCAACAGGTCGCCAATTGTAATTCTTTGCTTCAGTTCCGAATTATTCGCCGGGCGGTAATCACTAAAATAGGGTAGTACTTTTTCATTCACGCTTTTTATAAAACCCTGGTGAATGGCAATACCGGTAAGAGCTGAAACAACGCTCTTTGATGCTGAACGTTGCTCCTGTAAACTGTCACGGTTATATTCATAAAAGTATTCTTCAAATACCAGTTTACTGTCTTTTAAAATTAATACGCTGTGTACGTTGGGATAATCGCCGGCAATTATTTTATTCATCATCGTATTTAGCAGGCTGCTATCGAGGCCTGATGATGTGATACTGCCGGTTGGTAATCCATCAGGCAAAGCGGGGGGTATATGGTATTGATAAGGAGAATTACGGCCACCGGTAGTGATTCTTGGGTACCACATTTGCAAAGGAAAGTGAACTTTTTTACTGAGTAGCTTTAAAGTATCATTATCGTAGGTATAGCTACTAATAGCGTTCGACCCATTACGTATAAATTTTAATTGCTGATGGGCATTATTTAAAAAAATATCTTTGGCAAATGGCTTTAAGGCATACTTGGTTTGATTAAGGATAGCGTATAAAATGGTATCTTTAGGTGAAACGGCCATCCGGAGTGTAGAATGATTTATATACTGATATAAACCTTCATATTCTTTAAGTTGCGTGTAGCTGGCCTTGTATTTTTGTTGTTGCGCATATGAAAATGCAGAATACACAAAAAAAAGAAACGCTAAAGTGAATTTTTTCATAAATAAATGTACCGATATCTTAAGGCAATATAGCTTATTGAAAACGGACCATAAAATTTAAGCTTCCTCCTTAAAATAAACCTTATAATAATTCATGCGTTTGTCATCATCAAAGCCTTTTTCAATCAGTTCCTTATCACCATGAATATAAATGTGGAAGTTCTTATCCAGCTTTAAAACGCTTTTATAGTCGCGCGCCTGTTTTTTAACTGCGTTGCCCGATATTTCGAAAGTATTTGCGATAGGTGTATCAAATTCCTGTTCGTATTGTGATTTGAAATTTTTGAAGGATTCAATGGCTTTATCGTTGCCTATAACCTCACCGGCAAACTCATCCATGTCAAAAGTTTCCTTTTCTTTAAAATATTTCATGGAGCGGTTGAGCAGGTCTATTTTATCGGCCTTGCTCATTTCAAACTCATCATCCAGCTTTTGGGTGACGAAGTTTTTATAGATCCCCAGGGTATTACTGGTTTGGTTAAAGCTATCATTACGGATCTTTAGTTGTAAAAACTCATCCTTCCAGTAAACAGCCGCATCTTGGCTACCATTGGTTTTGTCAACCACAACAACTTTGTAACCGTTTTCTTTTTCGATATTAAAAATCAGTACACCCTTATCCAGTTTATTGATGTTGATAGCGTTATCTTCATAATCGACCCCAAAACCACCCTTTTCAGGGTATACTTTTAAGTAAGTTTCCTTGTTCTCTGATTTAAAAATACCTATAACATCCAGCGGGTTACCCTCAATCTGCATCTTGTTAAAATATACCACATACAATTCGCCGGGCTTTATATTGGGGTGACTGGATACTTTGTATAAATGCTTGGCTATCTGTTCTGATGCTTCATGAAATTTTGTTTTATCATCAAATACTTGTGTGGCAAAATGATGGACCTCATTCAAGTTCAGTTCGCCGCTGCTGTGCATCAGGTGATAAACCTCGTTTACTTTTTCAAATGGTTTTAAAAAGTACTGCATCAGCAGGGTGGGGATCACCTCATCTTTTAATTCAAGCGGATGGTCGGACAAAGCATACATTTCATTATGAACAGAATTTCCAACGTGATGAACAGAAATAGTATCGAGCGAAGCTTCAAAAAAAGTTACCATAATTAGGGCGAATTTAGCCTTTTTTGACCGATGCCCGGTGATATTATCCTTACAAAAAAATGGCAGGAAGATTGGCAGTAAATAACGACTTTTGAGCAGAATTCTCAGAATTAAAAAATTGACAGAATTTGAATTGTTTAATGCAGTCAGAATAATCACCCCAATGACAGCGAAGCGAATGACAAATGACTAACAAAGAAGAGACTATAGTTGCCCTTGCCACACCGTCCGGAAGCGGTGCTATTGGTATTATACGCCTTTCGGGGCCTGATGCTATCAGCATTGCACAAAGTGTTTTTAAAGGTAAGGATCTGACCAAACAGGAATCGCACACCATCCACTTTGGTAATATTATTGATGGCGATATGATGCTGGATGAGGTTTTAATTTCCTTATTTGTTGCACCGCGCTCTTATACCCGCGAGAATGTGGTAGAGATCTCCTGTCATGGTTCGGCTTATATTATTGAGTCGATCATTAAGCTATTGATGAAGAAAGGGGCACGCGCAGCAAAACCGGGTGAATTTACCCTACGCGCATTTCTTAACGGACAAATGGACCTGTCGCAAGCCGAAGCCGTTGCCGATCTGATCGCTTCAAACTCAAAAGCATCTCAGCAGGTAGCCTTGCAGCAATTAAGGGGCGGGTTTAGTAACCAACTGCAAACTCTTCGCGAGCAATTGGTCCAATTTGCCTCGCTGATAGAATTAGAACTTGATTTTTCAGAAGAGGACGTAGAATTTGCTAATCGCGATCAACTCAAAAGGCTAACGCATGACATTACTCGCATTATTGGTTCGCTCATTCAATCGTTTGAATTGGGCAATGCCATTAAACAGGGTGTAAATACGGTGATTGCAGGCCGACCAAATGCAGGTAAGTCAACCCTGTTGAATGCCTTATTGAACGAAGAACGTGCCATTGTGAGTCATTTACCCGGCACCACACGCGATACTATTGAAGAGGTGCTCAATATACACGGCATCAACTTCAGGCTGATAGATACAGCGGGAATTCGTGAAGCAACCGACGCTATTGAGCAGATAGGCGTGCAGCGTACCATGGAAAAAATAAGCCAGTCGGCATTGCTTATTTATGTTTATGATGCCGAGCAGATCACACTGGAAGAACTTAACCAGGATATAGAAAATCTGAAAAAACCAGGTGTGGCCATGCTGGTTGTAGCCAATAAGGCCGACCTTTTATCAGCCGAGCAGATAAGTGCCTTGCCACATACCCAAAGCGAGGTAGTTATATCAGCCAAAGAAAAATTTCATATTGATGATCTTAAAAACAAGATCTATCACGCAGCCATAAAAGACGAGTTAACCGGTAACGAAACATTGGTAACCAACATTCGCCACCTGGAAGCACTCCAAAAAACCGAGGAATCACTCATCAAAGTATTAAGCGGTATTGACAGCGACATAACTTCCGATTTTTTAGCTACCGACATTAAACAAGCGCTCCACTATCTTGGTGAGATAACCGGCGCGGTAACAACAGACGATCTGCTTGAAAATATTTTTAGTAAATTCTGTATCGGGAAATAGACCCGCCAAATAACGCATAAATTTGACAAGTATTGAATATTAAATAGCTTATTGTTAATAAGTTACAACTTTTCGCATTGTCCTTATTCCTCAATGTTTCTCCATATTTGACTGCGTTTTGTTACTCAAATGTAACTCAAAAACCAAATTTATATCAGTAAAATTAAGTGGGGGGAATTAAGTCTCTTAACGACCCTTATTGACTCTTATAGGTCCTTAATTACCCTTAACAGGAGAGATTACCACTGATTATTTTTTAGGTTTTTAGGCCAGTTTTGGACTAATAAAATGACAAATTTTTAAGTAAATCAGTCAAATTATGAGTTCGAATTTTACGGTAAAAAGATTGTGTGAGCAATGCGGTAATGTATTTGAAGCAAAAACTACAGTCACTCGTTTCTGTGGCAAGCTTTGCAATAAGCGGAATTTCAAACAGCGCATTCGTGGTGTCAAAATGGCGGCTATGGATAAGACTAAAGTATTTCCATAAATTAAATATTAACAGGCGTGATAGCTTGATCTTTTTAATAATTCGATTGAGAAGACTGGGACTTTTATTTTAATGTAAACCAATTGTTCTAAAAAGTACTAATACTTTTTCCTACTTTTAATTACTTATTTACACACGCCTAACTAAATGCCGATTATTTAGACCCCATTAAATCAACATTATGCTTAATAAGCTCAGTACTTCTGCAAAGCTATACATGCTGATATTTATTACGGCCGGTAGTTTAATCGGATTGGGCATTTATGCTGTTAGTGATCTGGGAAAAATGAATGATAACACAAAGACCCTCTATGCGGATCGGGTAATATGCATTCAACAATTATCAACTGTGCGTTTTGAGTATGATTCGGAAATTCTTCCCGTAGCACAAGACGTTAAAAATCAAAAACTTACATTTGCTCAAGCAAAAGAAAGGGTTCTGAAAGCAAAGGGAATTATTGATACCAACTGGCGTGATTATAAACTCACCTATCTTACATCCGAGGAGAAAGTACTTGTTAAACAAACAGAGGCAGTAAAAATTCAGGCCTATGAAGTGATTAAAAATCTTTTATCCATACTCACCAGAGAGGATACTAAATCTCTTAATAAGCTAATTCAGCAGGGAGCATTCGATGAACCGACTCCTTTTGCTTTAAAGATTAATCAGTTATTGAGCTTACAAGTTAACGTGGCAAAGCAGGTACTTAACGATAACAAATTATTATACCAGCGAACCGCAACAAATTTCGTTCTTTTTATTTTGCTTTCCCTGGTCATCGCCCTTTCACTTTCGTTCTATATTATAAAAAATATTAAAGGTTTAATTAAAGGTATTTTGATTAGCAATAACATTATTAAAGAAAGTGAGGAAAAATACCGCTCGCTACTTGAACAAGCCTCAGATGCCATATACCTGTCGGATTTAAATGGCGATTTTACAGACGTAAATGAAAGCATGTGCAAAATAACGGGATATTCTAAAGAGGAATTACTACAGTTAAATATAGAAGATATTATAGACCCTGAACAATTGAAGATAGACCCTATTATTCAGGGGAAAAACATGAAGGAGGGTTCTATGATCAGGGAGAGGCGACTTGTACGTAAAGATGGGGGTATATTTGAAGTTGAGAGCAATGTTAAGAGAATTGCTGATAACCAAATATTGGTAATTGCCCGTGATATTACCGATCGAAAATTAATGGAAGCAGGTCTCCGCGAAGCTGAGGCAAAATTCAGGACTGCTTTTGAATATTCTGCCATTGGCATTGCCATGGTTTCATTAAAAGGCAATTGGTTAAAGGTGAATATCAGTTTATGTGAGATGCTGGGATATTCAGAACGGGAATTGCTCAATATGTCATTCCTTGATATTACTCACCCGGATGATGATAGCTTAAACTTTGATGTAATAAATAGTGTTTTACAAACTGATCACGGGATAAAACAAATTGAAAAGCGTTACATCCGTAAGGATGGCGTTGAAATTTGGGTATCTGTTAACGTCGCAGTAATTAGAGGCGATGACCGGGCTCCACTATACTTCGTCACACAGATTTTAGACATTACAGAAAACAAAAAAGCTGAATACGCCCAAAAACTTATCGTGGAAAACCAAGAGCGAATAAGGGTGCTTTTTGACAATGTTGAAGGATCTACCTGCCTTATAGATACAGATTTTCGTTTAATTGTTTTTAACAAAGTCTTTGAAAAAACCAGTACCGTATTAGCAGGTAAAGAACCAAAATTTGGTGATGAGATATATGGTTTTTTGCCCCTTGATGAACAGAAGCGCCGTTATGAAATACTTAACCGGGTTTTGGGAGGCAATAAGGAAGTAATCGAAGTTGAATATGATCGAAACGGGGAACATTTATATTTCAGGACCGCATTTATCCCTATTATTGTAGATGGAAAGGTTACGGCTATTTCAACTTATTCACTCGATTTTACGGAACGCAAAAGAGCTGAATTGCTTATTTTAAAACAAAAGGAACTTTCAGAAACTATTATAAACAGCCTGCCTGGCGTATTTTATTTGCAAAGTGCGACAGGAGAATATTTGCTATGGAATAAAAACTTTGAAATGGTAACGGGCTATACCAGGGAAGAAATTGTAAAATTAACAACAGCAGACCTGATAGTGAAAGAAGACCTGGAGAGGGTAAGCGATACCATTAAAAAATTATTTACGGAGGGCTATGCGACAGTTGAAGCTAACGCAAAAATGAAAGATGGAACAACAATTCCGTTTTTATTAACCGGCTCTCCTATCATGTATGAAAACCAGCTTTGTTTGTTAGGAACGGGCATTGATATTTCATCGCGCATAAAAGCTGAGGAAGAGTTGAAATCATCTGAGCAGAAATATAAATTACTTTTCGATAACAGCCCGGTACCCCTATGGATGATCGCAAGGGACGATCTTTCCATCATTGCTGTTAATGAAACCGCCGCTAGTCTTCATGGCTACACAACGGATGAACTTTTGCACTCAAGTATTACCATAGTAAGATTAAAAGAAGATATAGAAGAACAGCGGCAACGTTTTCGGACGGCTGTTACCGAGCCTACTGACCGGGGTGTGATGAGGCATGTTAAGAAAGACGGAACGATCATATTTGTGAACTTAATTGTAAATGATATCATGTTCGAAGGCAGACTGGTGAGACTGGCACTAACAAATGATGTTACAGAAAAGCTAAAAGCGGACGAGTTGCTTAAAAAATCAGAAGCCAATCTGAGAACGATAATGGATGCTACTGACACGGCTTATACTTTGTTGGATAAAGAACTTAATGTAATGGCATTAAACCAGATGGCTGTTAAATTTACAGAGAGTCAGTTCCACCATTTACCAATCATTGGCGACAAACTTGCTGATTATTTTCCAAAAGAAAGATTTTCGCAATTTCTAAATCACATCGCTGAGGTTTTAAAAGGAAAAAACATCAGTTATGAAGTTAGCTATCCACAATCAAATGGCTCGGCGCTTTGGTACTATGTGAGGTTATTCCCTATAACGAATGAAAAAAATGAAGTTTTGGGGTTAATGCTGGCGCTATCAGATATAACGGAAAGGAAAGATGCTGAAGAAAGTTTAAAAATAGCTTATACCCGTATCCATAATCATATAAATAGTATAAAGGATATGGCGTGGAAGCAATCTCATTTGATACGCAGCCCTTTAGCAAATTTAAAAGGATTGGCTTCGATGCTTAAAGACGATCCATCAGACAATGAAATTTTGGAGTTTATCCAAACAGAACTTGAAAGGTTGGATCAGGTGATCATTGAAATGGCTGAGGACGTTTCTACTCAAGAATTATAAAAAGTTGTCGGTTTCCTAAGCTGTTTTGCCAGTTGCTAGGCCTTTTCAAAGTTTTCAAGAAAGAGGATTTTGCATAAATTTCGCCAAAAGCATGAACAGCCGGTCGAAGTAGGGAGCCTTATCCAAGATGCAGCAGCAAAACATGAACTTCAAAATGAAAAACACATCGAAATTAGAAGTTTTCCACATACAAATCATTTAAAACCCATCCAAAAATTGACCTCAAATTTTGTTACTTAATTGTAACTCAAATCAGTTAATTTTCTGATAATCATATACTAAGTAAATTCTGTATCGTAAACCATATTATCGCTAAATTGTTAAATATCGCCTTTTTATATCTTGAACTCAATATCTAATGTGTTGATTTAAAATATATTACATACTGGAAGCAAATTTGAGTGTAAGGTTTAAAAAACTCAAATTATGACAACAACTTGGAAAATCGATCCCACGCACAGCGAGATTCAGTTTAAGGTAAAGCACTTAATGATCACCACCATCACCGGATATTTCCACTCTTTCCGGCTCGATTTGCAAACAGACGATGATGACTTCACAAAGGCCTCCAAAATTGTATTCTCCGCAGATGTAGATTCAATCAGCACGAATAACGAACAACGGGATGGCCATCTTAAATCGGTTGATTTTTTTGATGTTGAACAGCATTCGTCCATTACTTTTAAGGGAAGCAAATATGAACAATCTGGACAAGATTATATGCTGCACGGTGATTTGACCATAAAGGGTATCACCAAGTCTATCACCGTAGATGTGGATTATGGAGGAATTGTGATTGATCCTTACAATCAAACTAAAGCCGGATTCAGCGTTATGGGGAAAATCAGCCGAAAGGAATTCGGTTTAACCTGGAACGGAGTCACTGAAACCGGTAATATAGTCGTAAGCGACGAAATTAAATTCAGTTGTGAAATTCAATTGATCAAAGAAAGTTAAAAGCAAGCTGAATTTGTATGGCATTAATTAATTCATCATGAACTTAAAAATCAACTGATCAGCATTTTCGTTGATTACTCAGCACAGCCAATTTTTCGGCAACTGTTTGCAAAAGGATAACAGGGAAAAAGTCATCGGAGATAGCTTGTCCATCAACAGCTAAAGCGCGGTAATTACCTTCCTCATCTGGTTCAAAAGTAAAGGTCGTTTCATTGATAAGCACGTTTCGAGCGGTCGGTATATCCCCACCGCTCGAAACGTGCTTTAAATTCACTTAGCACCTAACAGGATGGATTATTTAAATTTTACTTCCTGCAGCATAAAATTATCCGTTTTTACAGCTTTAGGATCAAATAATTCATTGACTTTTGCATTTAATATATAGTACTTGCCATTCACGAGTACACCAGTGGTTGGGAAAGTCAGGATGCTTTTTGTTGAATCGGTTTTTTCTGCACTTGACCAGTTGTCACCAGAGATCACCCGGTAAGTTTTCCAGTAAACATGCGAAATAACTGCCAATTCATTTTTCCCGTTCAAAATAAGTCCATCAGCTCCTCTCAAATCTCCTTCTATTAATTTGACCGTAGTCATTTTTGATGGATTCTTGATATCTATTTTGTACAAGAGACCTTTATTGGATTGTGCAACAATTAAATAGCCATCTGGGTTATAGACTATCCCATTAAGATTGTAACCTGCACCAGTCCATGCATCATTTTTTGCAAAAATTGATCCTTTATGATTTTTATCTATTTTAAATAAAATAGGTGAAAAACTGTTGGTAACGTATAAGTTACCTTCATTATCAATGGTAAGATCGTTTACAAAATTTGGTTGACCAGGATTAAGCGCACCCAGATCTACTTTAAATTTACGCTTGCCGGTGTGGAGATCGTAAGCAATAATTTCAGAAAGTTTGCTGG
>Ga0302301_1000164_pt1 | contig 49793 bp, 42 predicted proteins | sample III_Palsa_E1_2_FD_194544 | JGI IMG/M metagenome (GOLD analysis project Ga0302301, IMG submission 194544) | Peat permafrost microbial communities from Stordalen Mire near Abisko, Sweden - III_Palsa_E1_2 | ecosystem: Environmental > Terrestrial > Soil > Palsa > Peat permafrost | place: Sweden... | reverse complement strand
AAGATAAACTTTCGCATAATTGCTAGGTGCTGAACCAATATTTCCGCAATAGTTATTTTTTGCCTGGAAATCTATTTCAAAAGAGTTTGCATGATTATTTGACGTTATACCACATGATGGGCTTTTGAATATATGTGTTATTTGGCCATTAGCTGCGACTATCTGGCATAAAGTATAAGTGCTGGTCGATCCATCGCCCCACTTAAACGTATAAGTGTTACCGGGATAATTGTATTGAATGCCAGTAGGCGATGAAACATCAATATTATAGGTTAGTGAAGCACCCCCGCCCTGAAGACAAACCGACGGACTGCCTGTGGCTCCTATGGAGGTATTAACCACATTGTTAATTAGCTGGTAAGCATAAGTGCTTACTATACCATTGCTTACAGCCTTAACGCTTACGGTATAGTTGGCTGCTTTTGCAGTGAAATTGTATTGTGTTGCAATATTAACATTACTTACTTCGAAAGATTGGGTTAACTCGTTAAAAAAGCTGGCAGTTACCGTTGATCCGCTTGCTGATGAATTATTAAAAGTATATTGAATATTGTCCGAACCGTCGCAAGTTCCAAAAACCTGGGGGTATTGTGGATTTATAACAGATGGGCAAGATAAAGATGCTGCTGATCCGGTGCTATTTGTAATGGTAAAGGTATTTGATGGTATACTTGAAACAGCAGGATCTGAGGATTTTATTAGAAAAGTATAGGTACCAGCTGGCGTACCAGCCGGTACGGTATAATTAAAAAAGGTTCCATAAAAATTTTTAATTGTATCTACAGGAGTTGTTGAAAGGGGAGTGCCAGTGGCATTGCATAAATACAAACTGAAAATATTATCCTGCGCAATACATCCGGATGTAACATTAAAAGGTACAGCTACAGTTGACCCAATACCATAAGGGCCTTGATCAACCGTGCTAATTGTAATTGTTTGCCCAAAAGCAGACGTAAAAGCAAAGGGTATGAAAAGAAATAAAAGAAATAGACCTTTTTCTAAAATTTTATTCATTACTTATATTAATTTCCATGTTATTATATATTGCTACTCAAATAGTTAATGAGTTTAATAACATTTAAATAACACCAGAAATTCACAATATTTTGTATAAACAGCGGTTTCATAGAAATGTTACACATTTTTATGAAAAAATATACAGATCTGCTACGAACTTTAAGTAACAGGTTGTTTTAGTTGCGACAAAGATAAAAAATAATTTTATAGGTTAATTATATTCCTATAAATTAAATATTGTGACTAGCCAAAAAACAAATAAGATACCAGTATGGCCGTTATTATTCCTGCACAATCTGCAATAAGCATGGCGGGTATAGTATACCGTGTTTTTTTGATGCCTACAGCACCAAAGTACAAAGCAACAATATAAAAAGTGGTATCAGCCGTGCCATATAATACGCTCGACATATGCCCGATAAAACTATCAGGCCCATATATTTTTAAATTATCGAGCATCAATGCTCTTGCGCCCGACCCGCTAAGGGGCCGTAAAAAAGCAATAGGTAGCACGTCAGTAAATCGTGTATCTATGTTAAAATGGCTGAAGAACCATTTAAAACCATCGCCCAGATAGGTTAACGCACCGCTGCTTCTGAATAAACTTACGGCAACCAATAGCCCAACCAGGTAGGGGATTATTTTTACGGAAACTTCAAAACCTTCTTTTGCACCTTCAATAAAAGCCTCGAACACATTTATTTTTTTTCGCATCGCGCCCAAAATAAAGATCACGGGTATGGCTAAATAAATAATATTACTAAATACTCCCGAAAAGGCACTTATCTGCGCTTTATTAAGGTATGCTGTAAAGTACCATACGAACAGTGCTACAAATGCAGTAATGCCCAGCAACCAGCTTAATACAACCCTGTCAAACAAATTTATTTTCTGTTTTATAGATACAACTAATAAACCTGCAAGGGTAGCTGCATAAGTCGCAACAATACAAGGAATGAAAATATCAGTGGGGTCTTTGGAATGAAATATGGCCCGCTGTGCTATAATAGCAATAGGCAAAATAGTTAAACCCGACGCATGCAACACCAAAAACATGATCTGTGCATTGGATGCAGTTTCTTTGTCTTTGTTCAGCTCCTGCAAACCCTCCATTGCTTTTAGCCCAAGGGGAGTAGCAGCATTATCTAAACCTAATAAATTAGCAGAAAAATTAAGCATCATTTGCCCAATAGCTGGGTGATTTTTAGGCACTTCAGGAAAAAGACGGTTAAAAAAAGGGCCCACAATTCTCGAAAGGAAATTTACTGCGCCAGCCTTTTCGCCAATTTTCATTATTCCTAACCATAGAGACATTATGCCGACAAGAGGCAGCGCAATGTCCATTACTGATGATTTGGCGGAATCAAATGTGCCTTCAGCCATCATTCTGAATATGTCGGTATCACCAAAAAATATAAGCCTTACCAGGCCTATGACAAAAGCAATAAGAAAAAATAGTATCCAGATATAGTTAAGGACCATTGAAAATGATTAACGCTTTGAAGATAATTGTTTTTTGATAATTAATATAAAATATCAAACTTTAAAAAAATATGGACGACATGAAGGATACTGTAAATCATCTGATAGATGCGATTGAAAATTTTCTAAAAACAGACCAGGATGCTATTGACTGGGAAACTAAACCATCACCGGATAAATGGTCGAAAAAGGAGATAATAGGTCATTTGGTCGATAGTGCCCAAATAAATCTCCAACGTTTTGTCCGAGGCACTTTCGAAGAAAATTTTAAACTGATTTATCAGCAAAATGAATGGGTTACAGCACAGCATTACCAGGATGCAGATATTAAGGAGCTGCTTGATCTGTGGATATTGCTTAACCGCCAAATTGTACGCGTATTAATTGCTTATCCCGATAATAGGATGCAAGCAGTATGCGATACCGGTAAGAATGAAGTTGCATTACATACTGTAGAATGGCTGGCTGCCGATTATGTTGAACATATGAAACATCATTTAGATCAAATCAAGTAGTACCATTATTTAGCTATGATCTTGAACTCAGTACGGCGATTTTTACTGCGGTTTTCGTCTGTTGTGTTAGGAACGATGGGTTGGGTTTTACCATAACCTTTGTAAACAAGCCTTTGTGCACTAATGCCGCTTGCTATAAGATATTGATAGACTGCTTTTGCCCGGTTTTCAGACAGGGTTTGATTAATCTGATCGTTACCGATGTCATCTGTATGACCTGAAATTTCGATATGAATAGCAGGGTTGAGTGTTAAAAATTCAATGAGCTTTTGTAACTCGGCTTTTGAATCAGGTTTTATATCAAACTTATTGGTGTCGAAAAATATATTGTTCAGCACCACTTTATTGCCAACCTCAATAGGGGATAATGCAATAGACAAAATATAGGGTTCTTTTGGTTCATGGCCGACGAGGGAAAAGTTTGCCGAATAAAATAAGTACCCGTTTTTTGAAACATTTAAGCCGTAGTTTTTACCAGAGCTAAGCGTGGCCAAAAAATCACCATGTTCAACAGAACTGTTATCCTGATAAACAGCTTCATTTTTTTCAAGGTCGATTATTTCAACCGATGCATCTAATGGTTGTTTGGTTTGGGCATCCGTTACGATTCCTTTTACATAGGTAACCATATGGGGCCTTACGTTTTCAGGCAGTTCAAAAGTATAAATATCAAAACCGCCATAACCATTAAGGTTATTTGATGCAAAAAATGCATAAGTGCCATTGGCAGTTACCGAAAGTCCGTTCTCATCGCCGCTTGAATTGATGGGATAACCCATATTTACCGGTTTTTGCCATTTGCCGTCTTTGCCCAAATGACTCACAAAAAGGTCTTTACCACCCATACCCGGCCATCCGTTTGAACAGAAATAAAGTGTACTATCATCAGCATGTATAAATGGCGATTGCTCATCAAAAGCAGTATTAATATTAGGGCCAAGGTTTTCCGGCTCGCTCCAGCCTTTATCGGTTACGGTTGATTTCCATATATCATAACCGCCATAGCCGCCTTTACGATTACTTACAAAATAAAGCGTACGCCCATCAGCGCTTATTGAGGGTTGTGATTCCCATCCCGGAGTATTTACAGGTGGTTGCAGATCATAAGGTTTTCCCCAGTCATCACCCTTTTTTTGGGCAACGTAAATATCACAGCGCCCTAATCCGTCAGGTCGGTTGCAGCCTGTAAAAAATAGATATTTACCATCTTGGGATATAGATTGGGCACCCTCGTTATAATTAGGAGTATTAATATTATTGCTTAAATAGGTAGCTTTTTGCCATTGGCCATTCACTTTTACGCTTTTATAAAAGTCCTCGTTATTATTTATTTTACGTGTAAATATCAGCGTGCTTTCATCGGCAGTGGATACCGGCAGATACTCATCATCAGCGGTGTTAATTTCGGGCCCCATATTAATGGGCTTAAAGGGCACAGGATGTTTTAAAGCTTCAATACTGAATGCACAATCTTTCAATAACTTTCTGGCGAAATAAGCATCCTGATCTGTAATATTAGGATAGGTTAAATATTTTGTGAGATGTTGTTGCGCTTGTTCATATTGCGCATCACTAATTTCAATATCGCCCAATTTAAGGTATATGGCCCTGCTAAAATCAGGGTTAATATTTATTGCTGCAATATATTGTTCAATAGCTTGTTTGTTTTGCCGCTCCAGCCGAAACAAATTTGCTAATTGTATATGTGCTTCAATAAATTTAGGATCACTTTGTATGGCTTGCTGTAGTTCTGTTGCGGCCATGTTATATTCATGGTCGTCAAGACTTTGATTGGCTAAGGCAAAATATTTTATTGCTTCCTTATCGGTAGTAGAATATTGTCCTTCCTCCTGCGCGTAAGCAAAAACAGATAACAGAAATAAAAAGACCGATAGGATTATAACTCTCATCCCTCTGATACGATATTTTGTATCCTAAGTTACATTTATTAAGGGATATTCAAATATTTGTGTGTTTGTAATGATATTTCCCAGTGTGGATTATTCATTACATATTCAACAATAAGCGGGGTCATTTCTTTTGATTTTGACCATTCAGGCTGCAAATACAGCTTGCAATCAGGCGATACCAACTTAGCATGTTGCTCCGCCCATTCAAAATCGGATTTATTGAACACAATAACCTTAAGCTCGTTTGCTTTAGATGCAACACTTTCCTGAGGACCTTTAAATTTCTTTGGAGACAGACAGATCCAATCCCAATGGCCCGAAAGGGGATAAGCGCCTGACGTTTCAATAAAGGTTTTGATGCCTTTTTGCTGAAGTTGGTTTGTAAGGTAATCCAAATTATAGATCAATGGCTCTCCACCGGTTACTACCACAGCTTTAGATGGATAACGTGAAGCATTCTCGGCAATGGTATCAGCAGCGGTAAGCGCATGAAGTTCAGCATCCCAGCTTTCCTTTACATCGCACCAGTGGCAACCTACATCGCATCCGCCAAGGCGAATAAAATAAGCAGCTTTGCCGGTATGATACCCTTCACCCTGTATTGTATAAAACTCTTCCATTAAAGGAAGCAATGTGCCGTCGTCCGGAATTTGATGCGCCATAATAAGCCGCAAAGGTACCTTTTTAGGCTTAAAGCTGAAAGTGTAAAGCTAAAAGCTGACCTTACAGAAACATAAGCGAATTTGTTTTTCTTTATGCTATTGGCATTTAACTTTAAAATAGTTATTATTACTCTAAAATTACATAATGAAAAGAATATACCCCATTCTTATTTTTTTCGTGCTGATCTGCTTCAGTTCATGTGTAGATATTGTGGAACATTATGATTTCAAAGCAGATGGTTCATGCAATGTAGTTTATGCCTTTGACATGAGCAGCGCGGTTTCGGTGTTGATGAATTTAATGTCTGATTCTGTACGCGCCACGCCGCAATTTTCAATGGTAAAAGACACTTCATTAAATTTCTATAGTGCTTTACCCGATAGTACCCAGCAAAAATTAACTCTTGAAGAAGTGAAAATGGCCCAGGCAAGTAATCTGGTTGTAAACATGGATCTGAAAAAAAGCATAATGAAGGTAAGTATTAATCATGTGGCAAAAAATGCGGCTGATCTGCAATACTATCTGCAACATATTTCAAAAATATCAATGGACGGGCAATTAAGTTCGGTTACCAAAAATAAGCAGGCAAAAGGCTTTGATGCACAGCAATTAGTTGCAGGGCAGGACTATTATTCATACGAAATAACTCCGCATAAATTTTATAGGATAATTGATAAGGTGAAATTTAATGCTTTTTTAAAGAAAACCCAGTCAACTCTGGCTATGGCTAAAGCCATGCTGATAGATATGCCTTATAAAATTGTACTCAACTTTGCCAAGCCCGTAAAAAAGATCGATAATTCAAAGGCTGTACTTTCGGCTGATAGAAGGCATGTTACATTGATAACCAATATGGATGAGGTAATAAAAAACCCATCAGTAATGAACCTTAAGATCGATTTTTGATTTTATGAAGTGGTATAAGATACCGGATGTTACAAATTCAAACCAACCATTTATTAAAAAAGTAAAAGCAGGCGGCAAAACTATGTGCTTAGTTGGCTATGAGGGTGAGATATTTGCGCTATCCTCAAAATGTCCGCATGCAGGTGGTGACCTGACCTCGGGGTGGTGTAAAAATGAAAAGCTCATATGCCCTGTACACAGATATTCTTATGATTTAAAAACAGGCAAGGGCAGCGAAGGGCAGAATGATTATATAAATACTTATCCGGTTGAAGTAAAAGCCGATGGCATTTATATAGGCGTTACCAGCTTTTGGGAAAAGATATTTGGCTGATTTTTGGAAATAGTGATCAGATTGCCGGCAGAAAGGTTTTAACCACCTGGTACATTCCGGGGTCAAAGCTTGCAATTTTCAATGCTTCTTGCAAGTAGGGGGATGCAGTAGGATTATTGCGCATATTTTGATAGTCTTCGGCGCTTCTCCATTGCGCATACATGGTGACTTTGGTGCCGTCGACACTTTTGTGCAGGCTTGCGGAAATAAATCCTGTGATCTTATTTACACGGTTTTCTGTAGCCAATATCAGCAGATCAACCAGTTTTTGCTGGTTAGCCGGATCTACGGTAAATACATTGATCAGGGTTATGTAATTATCTTCAACAGAAATATTGATCATTGCTAATTATATTTTTGAAAACACCCGGTGCTAAAAATTATTTATATACTTCCTTTTTAGCCGAAGCTAATGTATTTTTCAGCAATCCTATAATAGTCATTAAACCTACGCCGCCCGGTACGGGGGTTATCCATGAGGCCTTTGGTGCTACATTTTCAAAATCAACATCACCAAATAATTTATAACCTGATTTGGTTACGGTAGATGTTTCCCTATTCATACCCACATCAATTATTACAGCACCCGGTTTTACCATGTCGGCAGTAATAAAATTCTTTTTGCCGATAGCAACGATCAGGATATCAGCATCTAAAGTGAATTTTTTAATATCAGGTGTACGACTATGACAGATAGTAACCGTACAATTACCCGGATAAGTATTTCGCGCCATCAAAATACTCATTGGCGAACCTACAATATTACTGCGGCCAACAACCACACAGTGTTTGCCTGCGGTTTCAATACTATATTCCTTTAGCATTAAAGTGATGCCATAAGGTGTAGCCGGAATAAATGACGGCAGGTTACGCTGCATCCGCCCTAAATTCACCGGGTGAAAGCCATCAACATCTTTACGGTAATCTATCTTTTCGGTTACTTTTTCAGGGTCGATATGTTTGGGTAGGGGTAATTGAACAATGATGCCATCTATATCAGCATCAGCATTAAGTTCAGCAACTTTTTGTAATAATTCGTCTTCTGTCACGGTATCTTCATAACGCACCAGGCTCGATTTAAAACCTACATTTTCGCAATTTTTGATCTTGCTGGCTACATAAGTTTCGCTGCCACCATCATGGCCAACCAAAACAGCAACCAAGTGCGGTTTGCGACCAGTTTCTGCTAATATTTTAGCCGCTTCTCCGGCTATTTCAACCTTTAATTTTTCTGATACGTATTTCCCGTCGAGTAATTGCATTACTTAGATTCAAGATTTAAGAGTCAAGAGCCAAGAAGAAATATCTTGATCTTGCCTTGATTATAATTATTTAATTAAGAATCAGCATTCATTTTTATCTTGAATCCTGATTCTTAATTCTTGCTTCTTGTTAATTAGTCCAGTTTCAAAACCGCCATAAACGCCGATTGCGGTATCTCTACGTTACCTACCTGGCGCATGCGTTTTTTGCCTTTTTTCTGTTTCTCTAATAGTTTACGCTTACGCGATATATCACCACCGTAACATTTGGCGGTAACATCTTTACGTAAAGCCTTCACTGTTTCGCGGGCTATAATTTTAGCACCGATAGATGCCTGTATAATAATTTCGAATTGCTGGCGGGGAATTAACTCTTTCAGCTTTTCACATATTTTCTTGCCAAAATCAAATGAGTTACCACGGTATATCAGTGATGATAATGCGTCAACAGGCTCCGCATTCAGGCGTATATCCAATCTAACCAAATCCGACTGGCGGTAACCTATCTGGTGATAATCAAACGAGGCATAGCCTTTAGAAATGGTTTTTAGCTTATCATAAAAGTCAAAAACTATCTCGCCCATTGGCATCTCAAAAATCAGTTCCACGCGGTCGGATGTTAAATACGACTGGTTTTTAATAAAGCCACGTTTTTGGATACACAATGACATTACTGATCCTACAAATTCAGATTTGGTAATAATAGTAGCTTTGATATATGGTTCTTCCACATAGTCTATCCGGCTAGGGTCGGGTAGATCAGATGGATTGTTTACTACTATTGGGTCGCCTTTTGTGGTATGTGCAATGTATGATACGTTGGGTACGGTAGTAATTACCGTCATGTTAAATTCACGCTCCAAACGCTCCTGGATGATTTCCATATGTAGCATACCCAGGAAACCGCAACGGAAGCCGAAGCCTAATGCAGCAGATGATTCCGGTTCAAAAACCAATGAGGCATCATTCAGTTGCAGCTTACCCATTGATTCGCGCAATTCTTCAAAGTCATCGGTGTCCACCGGGTAAATACCGGCAAATACCATTGGTTTAACTTCTTCAAAACCCTGGATACCTACTTCGCATGGCCTGTCAATACTGGTAATAGTATCACCAACCTTAACTTCTTTTGCTTCTTTTATACCAGAAATGATGTAGCCTACATCACCGGTTCTAATTACATCTTTAGGAAAAGGGCGAAGTTTTAATGTGCCCACTTCATCAGCAAAATATTGCTTTTCTGTAGCTACAAATTTCACTTTTTCACCTTTACGTATCTCGCCGTTAACCACTTTAAAATAGGCTATGATGCCCCGGAACGAATTGAAAACAGAATCAAATATTAAGGCTTGTAATGGCGCTGTTGGATCGCCGACAGGAGCGGGGACACGGGCAACAATGGCGCGTAAAATTTCATGCACACCCATGCCTGTTTTGCCTGATGCTTCTAAAATATCTTCGCGTTTACAGCCTATCAGCTCAATAATCTGGTCTTTAACTTCTTCTGGCATGGCACCTGGAAGATCCATTTTATTAAGTACCGGGATAATTTCCAGGTCGTTTTCTAAAGCCAAATACAGGTTGGATATAGTTTGTGCCTGTATGCCTTGCGCTGCATCTACAATAAGTAACGCACCCTCGCAGGCAGCTATAGAGCGCGATACTTCGTATGAAAAATCTACGTGGCCCGGAGTATCTATCAGATTGAGTATGTATTTCTGACCATCCAGTTCATAATCCATTTGTATGGCATGGCTTTTTATGGTGATTCCACGTTCACGTTCCAGGTCCATATCATCAAGCAATTGTGCTTGTGATTCGCGTTGAGTAATGGTGTTGGTATATTCTAATAACCTATCGGCAAGTGTGCTTTTACCGTGGTCGATATGCGCTATAATACAAAAATTACGAATGTGCTCCATTGAAGCGCAAAAATAGGTTTTTAAAGGCACAATAAAAAGTCCAAGTGCCCCCTAAGCCTCTGAAGGGGGAACAATATTAAAAGTTAACCCAAATACGTTAATCAAAAGTTCCCCCTTTAGGGGGTTAGGGGGCTCACTGTTTTATAATCCAAATCTGTCAGATCCTTAACCGAACCAAATCCGATTACGTCCTTGATCACTTTTCCATCGGTCATTTCCATAGCGCGGATAAGTTTATCAGAGCCGAATTTATCCTTTATCTCATGCATAGTTTTTAGTGCGGTGTCTTTGCGTTCCATGTCATCAAATAAACTGTAAAACATATTGCCGGTGTTCACAAAGTTAGTAATGGCCACACGCATACTGTTAATTTCAGTATTTAAAACAGGACCGGTGCCGGTTAGCTTTTCAAATTTCTCCATTCGCAACCGTATCATGCGCATCAGGCTTACAGCATCCTGTACGGGTAGGGTTATGGCAAAACCATCGTCCCAGTGGGTGCCATCTTCATACCGGGCGGTAAAGCCTATTGATTTGCAATAAAATTTATGGTGCACCATGCGTTTTTCGAGGGTAAGGCAAAGCGTCATGAATAGCTGCTCAATGTATTCAATATGCTTTCTTTTTTCTGCGGAGATCTGCCTTATGGCCTGCATTCCTCTGTAATCGTGCGCTACTATATTGGTTTCAATAAAGTTGAGGCGATAATGCCAGTAGATACCATCAATGCTTTTGAATATAGCCTTGAGACGGTGCGGACCGGCATATCGCATTTCCAGAGGTGTTTTAATGCCTGCACGTTCCAGTCGGTACGACATATTGGCCCCAATTCCCGGTAAATCGCCCAACTTCAAGCCGCTTAATACCTCATCAATATTTTGAGGGGTTATCATCATCAGACCACCACTTTTTTTACCACGAACGGAAGCCAGCTTAGCCAAAAAAGCGTTTGGAGCAATCCCGACAGAACATTCCAGCCAGTCGCCAACTCTTTCTAAAATATCGCGTTTAATTTGTTTGGCTATAGTTAGTGGGTCGCTATGGTCATAATTAGTGAGATTAATTATAGCTTCATCAATACTTTTTGGCACTACATCCTGACAATGCTCCATCAATATGTGAATTATCTTCTTGTGAAATTCGCGATAACGTGCTGGGTTACTTTCAACCGGGATAAAATCAGGATGCAGCGCCATTACATCGTTCAAACGCGTGCCTGCTTTAATCCCCAATGCCTTTGCCTCGGTAGAAAGGGATATCACACAACCGTATTTACCGGTGTATACACATACCCCAACTGGGCGGTTGCGCAGCCAAAAGTTAACCTGCTGTTCGCAACGGGCAAAAAAGCTGTTCATATCAACAAACAGCACACGCGGTTCAGCCTTTACCTGAATGGAATTTTGGGCAATTATATATTTGGATGTACCAAATCTTTTACTTATATTTGATGTATAATCAGATAAGGACATGGAAACTGCATTCAAAACCAACTTCAAATCATTCTACGAAATGTTAGAATTATTGCCTAATGACAACGCTTGCCGTTTGTTTTTAGAAGATTTACGTTGGGCTGGAAAACCTGTTTGCCCTCACTGTGGTAGCATAAATGAGAACCATTACAAGCTTAAAACTAAAGGTGAATTTACTGGATTATACAAATGTAAAGATTGTAGAGAACGCTTTACAGTAACCGTAGGTACTATGTTCGAGGGTTCACACGTACCATTGCGTAAATGGTTTATTGCGATCTATATTTTTACTTCACATAAAAAAGGTATTTCATCAATCCAGTTAGGAAAAGATTTAGGTATTACTCAAAAATCGGCATGGTTTGTACTTCACCGTTTACGTAATACTTTCGAGCAACCACAACAAAAATTTGATGGAATTACAGAAATTGACGAAAGCTGGATGGGCGGAGCGGATAAGAATAAACACGCTAACAAGAAAACAGGAGTTAGCGGAGCGCACACTAAAACAGCCGTATTAGGTATAAGAAATCGTAAAGATGGAATTGTTAAAGCACAAGTAGTACCAAATACTAAAGCTGAAACTTTAGTGCCTATAATCAAACAAGAAGTTATTGCGGACAGTATTGTTATGACAGACGAGAACAGGGCTTATGTAAAGCTACATGAGCATTTCAGCCACGGGACAGTTAACCATAGTGCAAAAGAATATGTTAACGGTCAATTCCACACTAACGGTATTGAGAATTTTTGGTCACATCTTAAAAGAGGCATAGACGGTATTTATCACCAATGCTCAACTAAACATTTACAATCTTATGTAAATGAGTTCTCATTCCGTTACAACTCACGTAAAACAAGTGAAAGCGCAAGATTTATATTTTCTTTACAACGTGCCGAAAAAAGATTAACTTACAAAGAGTTGATTAATAACTAAACTTTTTACGCTATTTTAGCGTTTTTAAAGCATGAAAGAAAACAAAGGGCTAACAGATAAGCAACTTGTAGAAAAGTACGAGAATGGGGCTATAAACTTGCCTGAGGTACTTAAAAAAGCATCGGAAACCTACACTCCGATTAAACGCATCGTTACCGAGCGAGCGAATAAAAAAGGCGGTAAATGATAAATGTTACTTCTTTTTTTTAGGGAGCCGTAGCCATGCCTCAAAATCTTTATGGCTCTTTCCTAAAGTTGACAAGCATGTATGCATATGCAATAACGGTATTTGTTTATCTTTATGTAGCCTAATTATTATTGGTCTGTCTAACTGCTTTTTCCCCTTTGGGTAATCGTATGCAAAATGACTCGATTCTTGGCGTATTTTAACCAAGCCTAAGTAATCAAGATAGGCAACGAACTTATCAATATCTACCGGTTTCATTTAGTAAACAGGAATTGCTACCCTTTCACTAAATCTACTTTGCACTGGTTTACTATAAGGATTAAAGTCTTCTAAGGGTGGTAAAAATGATGGCATAGGAAGCTTTTTTAATTGCCAACCCAAATTAAGTAAGACTTTTTCGAGTGTTCCCTTTTTTTGAGTTTCTTCTATAAAAATATTAAAAGCTTCGTCAAATGCTGATTTTGCATCACTTTCAGTATCTCCAAAAGATGATAAATTTAATGCAGGGCAAAAAGAAACTATATAATCCCCGTCTTTAATTAAGAGTACATCTAATGAAACTTCAACGGTATCTTTACCATCAGTTTTGATGTAATTTGTCATGTTTTTATATGTGCCTCCTGGCACTTTTACGTTTACAACTAATAAAATGTTGCTTATAGCAAGTTGCATGCTACTATAATATTTGACTATTAATATAAGCAATTAGTTTAATGAAAATTAAAAAATATGCGATTAATCAATCGCTAACTATCCTCGAGTGAGGTAATAGTTTTTGTGGTTGTTTTTGTAGTTTTTCATATCCGCTGAGTGTTTAGTTTTGTTTTTCGTTATATTGCTATATATCTACTTCTACCGCTACCGCTGGAAATTTATATAACAAATATATAACATATATTGTAATTACAAATTAATTGACACAATTGTTTACAATCTTATTACAACTTAAAGTGTTGGGTGCGATATTTTTATATTGCTATATTTGACTATCTAAACGCTCACAATGAAAAGAATATTATTGCTATTAACTACAATTGTTACTTTATCTGTACAAGCACAAAAGCATGTTTATAAACCCAAAACGGTCACTAATCAACAAAGAGCCGAAAAATTAGTGACGGATTATTTATTAACGCATCTAAACGACCCGCACAGTTACGAGAGTGTTGGATTTACTCATTTAGATAGCGTTTTTTATGAACTTAGCGATGATGAATATTATGTTATGGCAACTAAAAGGCTTCAAGATATACCTCGTAAAATAAGTTGGTTTGAACAAATGATACAAACATTGGCGGGAGATACAGAAATTGTTAAAATGTATAAAGATTCTATCCAGAAAGCCAAAAGCGATACAGCAACATTCGCAAATTATATTTGGTTTGCTCAAAAAGCCTACAAGCGAGAGCAAACGGGATGGCGCATGTTACACACTTACAGGGCTAAAAATTTATATGGGGGTTTAATATTAGAAACTGATACTGTAAATATAAGTGTTGATTTAACTGAAATACAAAGCATGAAAAAAGTTGAAGATAGCAACTAAAGCCAATTGGTACATTAAACTATATAATTGCCGAATTTTGATTCACATACAAATATTGCTAAAAATATTAGTAACTGCAAGTGAAATCAAAGATAATCCAATGCCTGTGGCCCCTGGTTAAACAGCAGGTCAACAATGCTAAGGTTTTTTATAAAGCCGTGGTTTTCTTCAAACACTTGAAAATAGGGCTTTTGTGCAAATACGGGTTCCTTTTTTGGACTGATCACTTCCCGCAGATCGGCAAGAGTGGGGTAGGCAGTCTCATAAGTTTCTGTATAAGCTATTGTTGTTTTTATTTTGAGGAGTTTGAGCAATAATTGTAAATACTGTTCATTATAATCAAACAAAAACTGGTGCTTATCTTCATAAAACGGGGCAAAATCATCCTCGTAATATTCAAAATAAGCAGAGCGGCGGTAACAGGCTTGTAACCCCATCCAGTGCAGGCGTTGCCATTTAAAATCGTAGCTTATTTTAACATCTTTTATTTTAGTATGATTTTTGGAACCCTTCATAACCGGAACGGTTAAGGCTAGTACGCCATCGGGCGAATAGATGTTTGCACGGTTACGATAGGTTTGTTTTGGGAAATGTTCCTCGCGTTCAATCAAAATATTGGGCTTGTGTTTGTTAAGCTCAACAAAATACTCAACCGGCGGAAGATAGCACATAGGTAAAACAACACCGTTTTCAATCATATATTTTTTTATGTTTGCAGATAAAACTCGGCGAAAATAATGATAAAAAAAGGGCTTTCAAGATTAGGTGCATTCTTTTTGTACCTGGTGTCATTATTGCCCTTTTGGGCGCTATATATTATAGCTGATTTTTTATTTATTGTAATTTACTACATAATAAGTTACCGGCGAAAAGTTGTGCAGGAAAATCTGCGTAATGCATTTCCTGAAAAAACGGAGGAAGAGCGCCATACGATCGAAAGAAAATATTTTAAATACCTGGCCGATCTGATAGTTGAAAGCATAAAAATGATAAGTGCTTCTAAAAAAACCATCGTAAAACATGTGTGGCCAACCAATCCCGAAGTGATCGATAATTATTTTGCGGAGGGTAAAAGTATAATAGGCGCTGTTGGCCATTATTGCAACTGGGAACTGGCTGGTTCCAGGTTTGGTTTTTTTACAGATAACAGGCGGATAATTGTTTATAAGCCCTTAACTAATGATTATTTCGACAAATTTTTTATTAAAATGCGTTCGCGCTTTGGAGCTACCCTGGTAGCTATGAAGGATACTGCACGGGCTATGGTAAAGTACAAAAATGAAATAAGTTTTAGCGTATTGGTAGCTGATCAAACCCCGGTTAAGCATGAAGCTCATTATTTTACCGAGTTTTTGAACCAGCCGACAGCCGTTTTTCTGGGTATTGAAAAATTAGCAAAGTTGACAAATTCTGCAGTTATATTTTGTGATGTACAGCGTGTAAAAAGAGGCTATTATACTTATACCTTTGTGCCTTTAATAGAAAACCCAAAAGAAACCGCACCTTATGAGATAACTGAGGCGCATGTGAAGTATTTGGAAAGCATGATAAGAAGAGAACCACAATATTGGCTATGGTCGCACCGCAGGTGGAAGTTTAAGCCGGAGGATATTATATAAATGAGTTATACACCTAAAGTTGCCGTAGTTATTTTAAATTGGAACGGCGTTGATCACCTGCGCGAGTTTATGCCTTCGGTAATGAGTTCAATATGGCCTAACCTTGAAATTATTGTAGGCGATAATGCTTCTACAGATAGTTCTGTTGCCTTTATTAAAGGAGCTTATCCGAATGTAACTGTTGTTGAGAACGACCAAAATTATGGCTTTACAGGCGGATATAACCGCATTTTACAACACGTAGAAGCTGATTATTATATCCTGCTTAATTCTGATGTTGAGGTTCATCCCGGTTGGATTGCCCCGGTTATTGAATTAATGGAAAGTGATCCAAAAATAGCAGTTGCTGCTCCTAAGATAAAATCATACCTGCAAAAAGATCATTTTGAACATGCCGGAGCTGCCGGTGGTTTCATTGATAGTTTTGGCTATCCGTTTTGCCGTGGACGTATGTTTTATGAGATAGAGGAGGATAAAGGTCAATACGAGCAATCGGACGAGATATTCTGGGCATCAGGTGCCGCTTTATTCATCAAAAAGAAATGTTGGGACGAAGCCAATGGCTTTGATGAACGGTTTTTTGCGCATATGGAAGAAATTGACCTATGCTGGCGCTTGAAAAACAGAGGCTATAAAGTAATGTACTGTGCACAATCAGAGGTTTTCCATTTAGGAGGCGGCACGCTTAATACCGAAAATCCATTTAAAACCTATCTGAATTTTAGAAATAACCTGTTGCTGCTTAAGAAGAATCTTCCTTACTGGCGTGCAGTTTTAATTATTAGTATACGCTACGGGATGGACTTGATGGCTATTGTCAGGTTTATGAATGAAGGTAAACGTAAGGATGCCTGGGCTGTAAGTAAAGCCCACCAAAACTTTTTAAGGCATGTGTTTAAGCGTGAACATATCCGCATTGCAAAAGGCAGAACTAAGTTAAAGGGTATGTATAAAGGCAGTATAGTAGCCGACTTTTTCATGAAAAAGAAACGATCATTTACTGCGCTTGATCCGAAGGATTTTTATTAGGCTCTGACTCCGAATCCTTCTTCTCTTTTTCACCTTCAGCAGTAGTTTCTTTACTGTCAACGATTATATGCTGATCGTCCATGTGTAAATGCAGATCTTGCGTAGGGAAAGGTATTTCAATCCCTTCTTTGCTAAAGGTGGTATAAATGTCAGCCAGAACCCGGCTTTTTAATTCCAGCCAGGTACTTATATCAGCAGCCCAGAAGAACATGCGAAAGTCGACCGAACTTTCATTCAAATTATGCAGGAATACTGACGGAGGAGGGCTTGTCATAATATCCTCGTGGTTGCATAGCAAACCCTTCAATATAGTTTTAACTTTATCAATATCAGAGCCATAAGCAACGCCAACTATCAGCTCAATACGGCGGTTACTGTTGCTTAAAGTCCAGTTAATTACATGGTGCGATATCAGATCGCCGTTAGGTATAATTACTTCGGCACCGTCAGCGGTAGCTAATCTGCTTGAGCGTACACCTATTTCTTTTATAGTACCTGACCGGCTATCAATTTCAATAATATCGCCTATCTGTACAGGTTTTTCAAATGCCAGTATCAATCCTGATACCAGATTGTTTACAATATTTTGTAATCCAAAGCCAATACCAATACCAAATGCACTAATAATAATTGTGATCTTATCCAACGGAAAGCCTGAAGCTGCTACTGCCAGTAAAAAACCTACAGCAAAAACGCCAAGCCTGATTAAAAGCGTTGATGTACGGTTCTTCTTTTTTTGCACCGACATGTCGGTAACGCGAAGTGACGATACATCATAAAAATAACTGATTATTTTTGATACGATGGATGATAACCATATTACCGCAATAAAAATAACAAAGCCTTCAAAAGTAAATGAAGCGCCCCCAACGGTGTGTGATTGGCTTAAAACGTCACTTAAATAATCCCTGACGGCATCATCAATATTTAAATTTTGAAACAAGAACAATAACCATACGAGCGCTGCCAGTAAAGTGAGCACATTTTTAAATTTCTTCTCAATTAATTCATAGTCGATCCAATCCAGAATGCTGCCTTCTTTTTTCGTTTTGAATTGCAAAAACAGTCCTTGTATAATAATCTGAATAACAAAGTAAAGTATAACCAGTAACCATAAATTGAAGGCAGCAGTTACCCCGATGATTTTAGCAAGGCTAAAATGGCCTGTTATATTTAGCAAAAAAGATAAAGATTGCATGCCAATAAATATCTTTATTATAATGCCAGAATATGGAAGGTAAGCTTCGGAGTTTTTCTTTATCGCTTTAAAACAGGATAGCCCTGCTATAACAGATATCAGGCTTAAAATTAAAATGATAAACCTATCAACATTCGTAATTTCGATAAATAAATTACTTACGCCATAAAATATCGTAAGCCAAAATAGCGTAATTAAAAACCTGAGTTTTTCGGATGGGAACTCTCTTCTTATAAACACCAATACAAATATCATAGGGAATAAAAACAGGATCTCTATAAATACAACCGGTGGGTGGACATAGAAATAAGGCACAATTGTAGTTGCAACCAATAATGAAGAAATAACCGGGTTTTTATAAACGTAACTTATTTTGTCTGCAATTTCTAATGATAGCTTATCGTCTCTTTTAACTTTTATGCGGTTAAATATTATCCAAATAAGGATAACCGCCAGGAAAAGAAAACCCATAAAATGAGTTAGTGCCTCATTTTTAATGAAATAGCTAAATAGCAGCTTATTCATTTTTATCGTGCTGTTAAAAGGGTCTTTAAAGTTATCGTATTGTGCGTCGGATTCCCATATATAACCAAACTCACCTGCTATTGCCTTATCTGCAAAGTTTTTTATTTTGGTATCAATACGGTCGGATTGGTCGAGCACATTAGTGTAAGCAATAGCTACTCTATCCTGCAATAGGTTGACTTTTGACAGATCGCTACGGTTATTAATATCTGTAGTGCGCCATAACAGCCAAACAGCCTTTCTTTGAATAAAAAACGCCTTTTTTAATGTGCTATCAGTTGGGGATGTTTTAAGTAAAGAATCTTTAGTGAATTTTATCAGATCGGTTTGATTCTGAATTAACGATGAATTAAGATCATCCAGAGTTGATTGCCAATCTTCCAACTGCCCTTGGCTGCGGTCTAAAATATCTCTTAAAACAAATAAATAACGTAGTGTACTCGATTTATGTGTGCTTATAAGCGAATCGATTCTGCTAAGCCTTTTTTCAAGCGGGGGTAATTGTTGCCCAATATCGCCGGTATCCAGGCCTTCGGCTAAATTATTTCTGATCTGGTTAAATGTGGTTGTATACTGTTCAATCCTTTGCAGTAGGCTATTTACCGAGGTATCAGATTTGTTTATTACGCGTAACAATGAGTCGCGCGAATGCATGGCTCTTCTTTGCTTTTCCCTTAAATATCTGGGGCTTATTAGTTTCGACTGCGTAAAACCATTTTGCGAAACACAAATGGCAAATAATAATATTATTAATAATTTGTATTTAATTGTTTTACGCATTGGATAGCTATAGTAATAACCCTTGGTTGATAAATAATGAACAATATTAGCTAATTAAAAAGCTTTCTACTCCTAAGCGATACGAATCGAGTCCGAAGCCTGCAATTACACCTTTACAACTAGCAGCAAGCATTGAATGGTGCCTGAATTCTTCGCGTTTATAAACGTTAGAGATATGTACCTCAATAACAGGCGTATTTATAGCAGCAATAGCATCGGCAATAGCTACAGAAGTATGTGTATAAGCTCCGGCATTTAATACTACACCATCATAACTAAAGCCAATTTCATGCAGTTTATTAATAAGTTCGCCTTCAACATTACTTTGATAATAATCAATTTGCAGATCAGCGTATTGTTTGCGTAAATCTTCAAGATAAGTATCAAAGCTACTGCTTCCGTAAATTGATTTTTCACGAACGCCTAACAAGTTTAAATTAGGGCCGTTTATTATTTGTATCTTCATTACTTCAAACTTACAGTATAAAATATTAAAACTAAAATCATTTGGACTGGCGGGCGGCAATAAAAGGTTTCCAGGCCTATCTTAAACTGGAAAAATCGTTATCACCTAATTCAATCGAGGCTTATAGTCGCGATATTGAGAAATTGTATCAATACAGTGATGCACAAACGGTTAAAATTAATCCTGAAAGCATTACACTTACCGATCTTCGCCAATTTATTAACTGGGTAAATGAACTAGGCATGATTCCTTCCTCACAGGCTCGTATTTTATCAGGCATTAAAGCGTTTTATAAATATATGCTGATGGAAGACATTATTAAAAATGATCCGTCAGAACTATTGGAATCGCCTAAAATACAGCGCAAACTGCCTGATACTTTAAGTTACGAAGACATCAATAAACTAATAGCAGCCATTGATTTGAGCAGACCTGAAGGCGCACGTAACAAGGCAATATTAGAAGTGCTATATGGTTGCGGCCTGCGGGTATCTGAACTTACGGAACTTAAATTATCCAATCTGTATCTTGATATTGAATTTATAAAAGTGGTAGGCAAGGGAAGCAAGGAACGTTTAGTGCCTATTGGCGGTGCAGCTGTAAAAGCTTTAAAAATATGGATAGAACAGGTGAGGGTACATACCCCTATTAAAAAAGGCGAGGAAGATATGGTGTTCTTAAACCGAAATGGCAGCAGATTAAGCCGGGTTTATATTTTTATGCTGATAAAAAGTCTGGCTGAGATTATTGGATTGAAAAAGACGATTAGTCCGCATACTTTCAGGCATTCATTTGCCACGCATTTGGTGGAGGGTGGCGCTGATCTGCGTGCTGTACAGGAAATGCTGGGGCATGAAAGCATTACTACTACGGAGATCTATACGCATTTAGATAGGGAATTTTTAAAGGGTACTATAATACAGTTTCATCCGCGTAACTAGACACGATTTTAGGATTTTAATGATTGTAACATCAATCTTTAAATATCGTTAAAATCCTAAAATCGTGTCGCTTTAATCATCCTATCTCTGCCACTCATGTCCTTCCTTAACTCAATGTTTTTGAATTCTTTATCCTTCAATAATTCAACTGTTTCATTACCCAGGCTTTCATTTATCTCAAAAAACAGCAAACCGTTTTGGGGTAAATTTTTCTTGGCAAAATCTGCAATGGCTTTATAAAATATCAATGGATCATTCTCCGGTACAAATAGTGCATTGTGTGGTTCAAAATCTGTTACATTGGTGTGCATTTGTGTTTTATCATGCAGGGTAACGTAAGGGGGATTGCTTATTATGATTTCGAATTTTGAATTTTCGATTTCGGATTTAATATTCAGTATATCATCATTTATGAAGGTTACGTCAACATTATTCAATTCAGCATTTTGTGTGGAAATTTTTAGTGCATCTGGCGAAATATCAACAGCTGAAACCGATGCATTTAATAAATTCTTTTTTAGACTGATAGCAATGCAGCCACTTCCGGTTCCAATATCTAAAACATTCCCTTTCCACTCACCACTTACCACTGACGATAACGCCCATTCTACTAATTCTTCTGTTTCGGGGCGTGGAATAAGGACAGATGGGGTTACGTTAAAAGGCAATCCATAAAATTCAGTATGGCCTAAAATATATTGTACAGGCTCGCCGGTTTGCAAGCGGCTTAGGATGTTATTCAGTTTTTCAACCTCTGTGGATGTGATCTCCTGTTCAGGAAAAGCCTTTATTTTTGCTTTTGATAAACCAGTTAATTCGTTAATTACCAATAAGGTAAGCGCTTCTGTTTCATTAGCATCGTACAATGTAGCCAGGGTCTGTTTAAATACATTGAACACATCCTTAATAGTTTTCATGCAACAAAGTAACATAAAAGCTACTTTTGTACCATGCCTGATCATGAAATATATATGCGTCGCTGTCTTGAGCTTGCCGAAATGGGTTTAGGACACGTAAGCCCGAATCCTATGGTGGGTGCCGTTATTGTCCATGAGGATAAGATCATCGGCGAGGGATATCACCAAAAATATGGCGAGGCACATGCCGAAGTTAATGCTGTAAACCAGGTAATTAATAAGTTTAGTAATTATGCCAAATTACTCAGTGAATCAACTATTTATGTATCGCTTGAGCCTTGTGCGCATTATGGAAAAACACCCCCATGTGCTGATCTGCTCATTAAGCATCAAATTCCTAAAGTAGTTGTTGGCTGCCGTGATCCATTCGAACAGGTGAATGGCAAAGGAATAGATAAACTACAGGCTGCAGGTATTGAGGTGGTAACAAATATTTTGGAAGCAGAGTGTAAATGGCTTAACAGGCGCTTTTTTACCCGGGTACAAAAGCACAGGCCGTACATTATCTTAAAATGGGCCCAAACCAAAGATGATTTTTTTGCGCCTGCTGACGGTAGTCAGCTTTGGATAACCGGGATTGAATCTCGTAAGCTGGTACATCAGTGGCGGGGCGAGGAGGATGCTATATTAGTAGGAACAAATACGGCTGCTATTGATAATCCACAATTGAATGTTCGTTATGGCGAAGGCAAACCGCCGAAACGTGTAGTTATTGACCGTAATTTAAAGTTGAACAATAGCTTAAATATATTTGATAAATCAGTTGATACACTGATATTTAATGAAATTAAAACTGAAATTAACGGAAGAAATAAATATATTGCTTTGGAAGATTTCGGGCGTTATGTACCTCAGTATATTTTATACCAATTATACCTTCAGGATATACAATCGTTAATTATTGAAGGCGGTGCCCATACCTTAAATACTTTTATCGAAGCTGGTTTATGGGACGAGGCACGAATATTTACCGCAACGGTCAATTTAGAGAATGGTATAAAAGCGCCAACCATTAATGGTAATATTGCCAGTGAAATTTTATCAGGAACGGATAGTTTGAGGATATTAGTGAATGCTTGATTAATCAGAATCTAATTAATCAAGCCAATAGATCAGCTATTCAACCAATTAACCAATCTGTATAATCAACTAAGCCGATGCTCTACGTTTTCTTAAGTATTTGTTGCAGTGTAATAGTTTCCATTTTATTAAAACTGGCCAAACGTTATCAGATAGATGTTTTTCAGGCCATAACCTGGAATTATTCTATGGCTATTTTACTTACCTGGATATTTCTTAAACCACAGTTGCATAATTTGCAGTCGGCACCATTTTATATTTACTCATTGCTTGGTTTATTACTGCCGTCGCTTTTTGTAATGATTGCTGCATCGGTAAGATATACAGGTATTGTGCGTACAGAGATCGCGCAGCGGCTATCATTATTTATCCCTATCATAGCTGCTTTTTTACTGTTTGGCGAAGGGTTAACTCCTGCAAAAATCATTGGCATTGTGTTAGGCTTTGCAGCAATTATATGTTCCATTCCGTGGCAAAAAGAAAGATATCAAACTCAAAAGAAACCCGCAAATACGTGGGTCTACCTTTTAGTGGTATTTGTTGGGATGGGAGTGATTGATATATTATTTAAGCAAATGGCTTTGTTTAAGGCCGTATCATATCCAGCTTCGCTGTTTATGGTTTATGTTATATCATTTGTATTAGGCATGGCAGGTCTTCTTTATCTTTTCGCTACAAAAAAATCAAAATTTTCATGGCCTCATATTTTGTTTGGATGGATATTGGGCATAGCTAATTTTGGTAATATTTTGTTCTATCTAAAAGCCCACCAGGCATTAGCTAAAGATCCTTCAATAGTATTTTCGGCTATGAATATTGGCGTAATTGTATTAGGGACTTTTGTTGGTTTACTAATATTTAAAGAAAAATTAAGCCTATTGAATAAAATTGGTATAGCCTTAGCAGTGATTGCTATAATTATAATTTATTATCCCCAGATCTTCTAATGCTGTTTGATGATACTTATCTTACTATAGACAAACCGATTGAAGGTATATTTCGTGACCGGGGAAGTAAATTCCTGGCATTTGCTTATCCAATAAATTCTGAAGCCGATATAAAACCAATACTTACCATTTTAAAAACTGAACATCCGAAAGCAAATCATCATTGCTGGGCCATGCGCTTAGGTATTGATCGTTCCGTATTTCGCATAAATGATGATGGAGAGCCATCTGGTACAGCGGGCAGGCCAATATTGAATACCTTGCTTTCACGCAATATTACTAATGTGCTGGTAGTGGTGGTACGGTATTTCGGAGGTACTTTGCTGGGCGTGCCGGGGCTGATCAATGCTTATCGTACGGCAACGGAAGAAGCTTTAAATAGTGCTGTTGTTATCGAAAAAACCCTTAATGATGTTTATACTATTCAGTTTGATTATCAATTAATGAATGATGTTATGCGCATTATTAAAGAAGATAATCTTAAGGTATTAAATCAGCAGTTTGATAATAGCTGTATAATAAAAATAGAGATAAGAAGAACACAGGTAAATCAAAGCATATCAAAGTTAGAAAAGATCGAGGGCGTAGTGATTAAACTTGGGTAATGCTTGAATACTTTCTGAACTTTTTTTGTCCGGGTTTAGGCTTAAAATACTTACTTTAGCACGGTATGCAATCTTTTGAAATAGATAAAACCGACCTGCAGCGTATCAAAGTCGCACTTGAAAGCGATGATGCTGAATTACTGAGGGTTCTGAAGGAATATCATCCTTCGGAAATTGCATTGCTATTTGAAAAACTTCCGCAAGAAGCCAAAGAAAAGATCATTAACATTCTTCCAACAGAGATAGCGTCTGAAGTTATTTCTGAAATGGATGAAGAACACCGCCCCGGTGAGCTATTGATCAACCTGCATCCTGATAAACGTTCGGAGATAGTTGAAGAACTGGATTATGATGATGCTACCGACATTATTTCACAGCTTGATGAAGATGAGCAGCAGGAAATACTAGAAGATATTGACCAGGATGATGCTGATAGCATACGTGCCCTGCTAAAATATGATGAAGATACCGCTGGTGGTATAATGAACTCTGAAATTATTAAGGTTAATATCAACTTTGATAAAAAAGAGGCATTAGATGAGATCATTCGCCAATCAGAAGAGATAGAGGAATTTTATACCGTTTATGTAGTTGACGATGCTAATATTTTAAAAGGTATATTATCATTAAAAGATGTTGTTAAGGCGCGTACTAATGCAAAAGTAAAAGACCTTGTAAATACTGATTTTGTATATGTAAAGGCAGAACTCGATCAGGAAGAAGTTGCCAAATTGATATCTCAATACAATTTAACAACTATTCCGGTTGTTGATGATGATATGAAGTTGCTGGGTCGCATTACGGTTGATGATATCATTGACGTAATGGAGCAGGAAAATACCGAAGATATATTAAAGATCTCCGGTGTATCAGAGGATGAGGAATTAAGCGGTAACTGGATCGATGCTGTTAAAAGTCGTTTACCATGGCTAATTATAAACCTGGGTACAGCTTATTTAGCGGCCTCTATTATTCGCCACTTTGATTCAACTGTGGCACAGCTGCCTATACTTGCTGCTTATATGACCATTATTGCAGGTATGGGTGGAAATGCTGCCACGCAAGCGTTAGCGGTAACGGTAAGGCGTATATCACTAAATGATCTTACTGATAGCCAGGCCTACAATACCGTATTCAAAGAATTTTTGGTTGGATTATTAAACGGCGCAGCAAATGGCATAGTAGTTTTCTTTATAGCCCTGTTTTATGATGCGAACATTATGCTTGGCTTGGTTTTGTTTTTAGCCATGACAGGTAATCTTATTGTTGCAGGATTAACCGGCGCGTCAATACCTTTAATACTAAAAAGGGTAGGGATTGACCCAGCCGTAGCATCATCCATTATCATTACTACTTTTACAGATTGTGCCGGATTTTTACTCCCTTTGTGGTTTGCAACCCATTTGCTGTTGCACCATACTGTAGCACATTAAGCAGCAGAATAACTTTTAATTATAAATTTGAAATTATAAATAGAAATATACATGACAGCGATAAGAAACAATTGGACAAAGGAAGAGATAGCTGAAATATATCATACTCCATTATTAGACCTGATTTATCAAGCCGCAACTATACACCGCGAAAACAAAGATTATTCTGAAGTACAGATCAGTTCGTTGATCTCTATAAAAACTGGTGGTTGCCCTGAAGATTGTGCCTATTGTCCACAGGCCGCGCGTTATAATACCGGGGTTGATGTACATGCTATTATGCCGAAAGACGAAGTTATTGCAGTGGCTCAAAAAGCTAAAGATGGTGGTGCTTCAAGATTATGTATGGGGGCTGCATGGCGCGAGGTACGTGACAATCGCGACTTTGATAAGGTAATTGAAATGGTGCAGGCTGTAAATGCTATGGATATGGAAGTATGCTGCACTTTAGGTATGCTTACTGAATCACAGGCACAAAGATTGGCCGATGCTGGCTTATATGCCTATAACCATAACCTTGATACATCGGAAGATGATTACAAGCGTATTATAACTACACGTACTTATGACGATCGTTTACAAACCCTAGAGCATGTACGTAAAGCTAAAATAAGCGTTTGCAGTGGTGGTATTATAGGATTGGGTGAAACTGTTGCTGATCGTATATCTATGCTTAAAACCTTATCAAATTTGCCTAAGCACCCGGAATCAGTGCCAATTAATGCATTAGTACCTGTAAAAGGAACGCCATTGGCTGATCAGCCAAGAGTTTCTGTTTGGGATATGGTAAGAATGATTGCCACAACTCGTATTATTATGCCTAAAACAGTGGTACGTTTATCAGCCGGGCGCACAGAAATGAGTGTGGTTGAGCAGGCCCTATGTTTTATGGCAGGTGCAAATTCAATTTTTGCAGGTGAGAAATTATTAACCACCCCAAATCCTTCATTTGATACTGATATGGCTATGTTTGAATTACTTGGCTTAACTCCACGCAAACCATTTAAAAACGGCCGCCCCAACGAAAGCAGGGAAATAAAAGAAATGAGTATTAATGAAGTGATTTAATATATCGGTATAGTGAGAAGTCTTTTTGAAGATTTCTCACTATTCAGACTTTAGCTCCCAACACCCAGCGCCAGGCCCAGCGCGTTGCACCATTCAGGCCCTTCCAACTATCTGTAAATTCAATAATATCAGCTAAACATTTGTCTGCAAATTTTATCTTGAAATTTTTAGCGGCGATTTTATAAACCGCAGCGGGATCATCCATACCTATCCGTTCATAAATTTCCTGCTTTACATACATGGTACGCACAAAGTAAATATTAAGTAAGATCACGTAACTGTATAATGTCCTTTTGATATAGCCTGCTTTTGCAGAATAGGTTTTTAACAGGCTTTTGGTAAAAAGAATATGACGGCCTTCTTCAATATTATGCAGATCGAACATCTTACGTAATACCTGATAAACCTTTGGATTTTTGCGGGCATAATTACCATATACATCAGTCACTAATTCAACAGATACACTACCCATAAATAAATAATCAGCTGGCAGATACTTATTACTAAACTCACCTATAAACTTGTGCATGCGCGATTGTCGGATGGGTTTACCGCCTATTTTAACAATGGCTTGGGTAAACATTTCCTGATGCCTGAATTCCTCTATCAGTTCACGAAGTAAGAAGCGATGCTCCACATTGTCAGCGGGTAAAGTAAGCAGGTGGCGGGTCATGAAAAGGCAAAACAAACATTCGCCCCAGGCATAGGAGGCAATAACCTGTACCAGTTCATGCCGGCCAAGTTCCAGCTTCTGAGTATCAGTTAACGTATCGTAAATTTCTAATCCTTGTAAAGAAGCTAATACTTCAGGTAGGAATATTTCTTCAGGCCGGGGTTCTTCATGCCAGGGGATATAAGTTTCGGGCATCAAAGGATGTTCTTTGCTAATTTTTATTAGTCGCTCAACTTCTTTTACATCCATAGTACTTTGCCTGAATTATAATAAAGACACAAGATATTACATTTTATAAATATATACTGATAATACGGCTTAATGGTTGCGTATAACCTATAAAAACAATGTTTTAGATGAAATGGGCAATAAAAACGTCAGAATTGTGAAAATCCCATATATTGCGTGCATTAAATACAAGTAAAGAGGTTATTATTAGACATGAATTTCTGGTATCGCAAAATAAGTGGGGGCTGGCTTACATTAATCATACTTATCACAATTTTAAGTTGTTCGTGTAACAGGAGGGGAGTAACCACAGCTAAACCATCAGCGCCTATATCCTTTAAATCTATTGCCGGGATCAATTTTACTGAGGTACGCCGCAGGTTAAGTTCTGGCCTTTCATTTGATAATTATGGTTTTGAGGCAGAACCCGGTTACAAGATCACTTTCTTGAAGAATGATTCGGCAAGCGTTTACAGTCCTGACAAAAAGGCTTTTATAAATTTTTTGGTGTTTCTGGAACAGGATTCAATTTTTAATGTAGCACGATCGTACTTCAAAATGAAGCATATGAGCAAGGATAGCCTTATTTTGCAAGTGCTGGAAGTACAGGGCGATACGCTTCATCTGAAACATTCACTAGTGTACATGACCTTTTATTCAAACAACTATATTAAAAATGTATTACATACCAATGCGGAAACATTAGGCAAACCCGACAGGAAGGATACCTTATTTATCAAAAAGAAAGCGGAGATAGCAAATAAGACCCCTGACAGTGCGTTTGCTGCGCGTGTACCAGTTCAACTTAAAAGCAGAAGCCCGCAATTAACGGTTGAACGAGTAGATATAAAACCTGATGTTTTAAATAATTTTGATGCTTCGGATGCCTATATGAATCCCGAGTTTAATATTATGATCCATAAGGCTTATGAAAATTTTTCCTACTCGTTTATGGTATTTGTTGATGATAAGGGACAAATATATTTTGATAAATCTTTATTATACCTTATGCCTGAATACAAGGAATCAACTATTAATGCACTGAAGGGAATAATAGATGGTTATCTGAAATATTATCTGATCGTTACACCCGGAAGCACGCTGGGTATACCACATACCAGCGCAATTAGTTTGAATGTTGTAGGCAGAAAAGACTAATATAACATGCAAACAAATCGGCTTTTTTCTAATAAAAATTCATGTTTTTCTATTTTTAAGAATTTTTAGGAAGTCGGAAATAAATTGTAAACTTAAAATTTGTGAATAACATGGCTGTTAATAAGGCGTAGAGTTTATAATTATACTTGGTTTAAATATCTGATAATAAGAGTTTTAATAAATGTTTAAAACCTTTAAATTTTGTTAATAACGTGTCAATAAAAAAAATAAAAAAAATTTGATAAATAACGCTTTTGTCCCGATATTGAAAATATCAAGAACGACGTACTTTGACAGCCTTGAGATACACAAACTGAATCGGGTGAACCTTCGGGTGAACTAAAGATCACGGATGTGCCTCATTACCAACCGGGAAAATAACGAAAGTGATTCAACGGAAAAGTAATTCAAAGGTATTATAGGCGCTGCAATAATTTACGAAGGACGGCAGCCGAAATAATGACCATGAAGCAATCAGCGTTAGCAAACAATGATAACTCGGCATTCACTAAGAATAAAGATGCATCAGCGCGAGCAGGTAACGACAGAGTTAATATCCGCAGGATAATGACAACCTCTGCGTTCGACGAGCATACTTACCGCCATTCGCGAGACTGGTAGTAGTTAAATGCTGCACGAACTATGACAGCGTATCATCCGTAGGGATAGTAACAGAAGTCAGCACTTTGCACACGTACATGATAAATCAGCATTCGCAGGAATAATGACAAATCAGCGTTAGCAATTAACAATGACGAGATCTGGTCGGTCAGCTTACACAAAACTTGGTGCTCCACTTGTGGCTATGGTTACAACGGAGTTTGGAAACGGAAGTTCAAATCGAAAGAGGAGGCTTCCGTTTTCGCTTTTTATAGGTTTTTTTTTCGTTTTATTCAAAACCCCGGTTTGCACCGTCTATTTATATTTTATTCTGATGCTGCCTTCAGTCAACTCTAATAGGAGTACAAAACCAGGGTTCTTATAACTCTTAATTGGCAACCGAATTTAAATCTGTTTGTAGTTGCGCAAAATTAAAACCGGGATCAAAATTAGCCAATTTAGCTTCAGGTGGTAAGATAGCATAGGCTTCATCCACACATTCATTCCACCAGCCCCAGGTTGCTTTCTGCACATTACCCCAGGTAAGAACAGTAACACCTGTACTGTCATAAGCCACTGCATAAACTGCATGCCCATCATTTGTTAAGGGGCCTGGTGTCCATGGTTGGCCTGCAGAAAATTCTTGCTGGCAATTTTGCTGTACCTGGAAACCAAGGTAAACTCCTCCAAATAATTGAATGGCCTGCTGCACGTGCGTCTGATTTTTAGCATCTATCTTTACAAAGGCAGTTATTTTGTCGCCATCAACAGCATTAGATTGCCAGTAATTTAATACATTTAATTCATCCAGGCCTGAATCAACGCCACCAGTTAAATGCATGTATAATTTGACTGCGGCCGATTTCGCCATAATTTTCTTTTTGCCTACCAGGCCGTTATAAACTGTGATAGCATGGGCCAGCGCTGCTATGGTACAATCGCCATATTGGTCATTTGCATCCATCGGAAATAAAATTGTCGGGTCTGATATGTTCAATTTAGTGTAAACATCTGTCAGAACATTATAAGAAGCAGGGGGTGCCGGAAGAGCTGCAGTTAAATAGTCTGTTAAGCGTAACGTGCGATAATCATTTTTAGCTGGATGTTTGCCGAATCTTAGGGAAGTCATGATCGTAAGTTTTAATGTTAAGTTATTGGGTATATATTCAATTGATTTACATTCAAATATTTCAATAAAACTAAACAGATATTATCTCAAATTCATACGTGTAAATACGTTACTTTCCAGGGTGTTTTCCCTGTATTTACAAAAACAGAATGATGAATTATTGGTGATTTATATGAAGCTCTGTCTATTTGGGTAGTTTTAGGGAGGACTGATCTTCAAAAAAAAATCCCTTCTTTTTAGTAAGAAGGGATTTGAGCGAAAGACGAGATTCGAACTCGCGACCCCGACCTTGGCAAGGTCGTGCTCTACCAACTGAGCTACTTTCGCAATGGGAGCGCAAAGATATAAAGAATTGAATATCCTCCAAACAAAACTTAAATTTATCATTATACCGTTTTATCGGCGACAAAAAACTGATCAGATATAATTTTGAAGTGCTTTATTTTCAAACTATTTTCATGGTTTTCCTATACTAACCGCATCTTTATTTGCACCATTAGTTATAAGTATACTGTTCGGCATATCTTTAATCTGTGTATTTAATATCTTAATTCCTGTGGTTTTCTGGCCTCCGGCAGAAACAAGCGTTGATGTATATTTACTATAGCCTAAATTATTAAATGTGAAATTTTGGGCATTGGTCAAGGTTATTAATGTAGACGCAGGTGATAATATGTTTACATTATTAAACGTAATGTCAGCTGCATCAGTGGCTATAACCGGCGTTTTAGCAGATATTACCATATCAGAAAAATGAATATTATTTACAGCCATTTCAGGAAGCCCCGTGATTGAAATTGCTGTTCTGGCATTATTGCAGTATACATTACTAATAATAAAATCCTGAAAACGGGGCGTAAGTGAATTAACCGCTACATTTTCAAGTTTCTTAGCATCTTCATAATAGGTGCTAAATAAAATGGCTTCATTTAATATATCGCGCATATAAATATGATCAATATAAATATCATGGACTAATCCTCCGCGCCCCCGGCTGCTTTTAACTCTAATTCCAATATCTGTATTTACAAAATCACAATTGGTTACGTAAACATTTTTCATACCGCCATCGGTATTACTACCTATTACAAAACCGCCATGAGCATGATAAACTATGCAATCGGCTATTATTATATTTTGGAGGGCTTCGTCACTTGTTACTTTACCTTTTGCCGAGCTTGATTTCATACAAATGCCATCATCACCGGCATTAACCGTACAGTGATAGATGATAGCATTTTTGCATGATGAAAGATCAATACCATCACTATTTTGTGCATAGTATTCATTGTTGATCTTAACATTACGAATAATTAGGTTGCTGCAATCTCGTGGATTGAGTGTAAACATCGGAGCGTTTTTAAAGGTTGGCCCGTCAATCAGGATATTAGTGCTATTGTTAATAGATACAAGCGTTGGACGCATAAAATCACGTGCTGGTAAATAGTCGTCAGCAGTTAATCCTTGCTTTCCCTTTAAATTTTTTAAATATTCTTCGCCATCCATAGCCTGTTTAGTTGGCCAGTATGTATTCCCGTCGTTACTTATACTGCCATCTGATTTGAGCAAAGTATTCCATAACTCCGGTGCTGCTTTTGACTTTTTTAACGGGCGCCAGGTATCACCACCACCATCATAAACCCCGTCACCTGTTAAGGCAACATTTTCAAGGCCATTGCCATATATTGGCGACATTGTTTTACCCTGAGGCATTAATATTGGATAAAGGGAATGATCCGTACTGAATATTACGAGTGCACCATTTTCTGCATGCAGGTTGATATTACTTTTAAGCTCAATTGGGCCGGTGAGCCATAAACCGGGTGGGATTATTACAGTTCCTCCACCGGCTGCCGAGCAAGCAGCTATAGCTTTTTCAAAGGCGGTGGTGTTAAGCGTTGCCCCATCTCCAACTGCTCCGTAATCTTTTATGTTATAAGTTTCACTTTTAAAAACAGGCTCGTTAATAACAGGCATTTTAAATGGAGCATGTTGGATATAATAATCTAAATTTTGGGAAATATAGTTTTGTGCCATAGTAGCAACAGGCAATAATAACACTGCAGCTAAAAGCTGAATTCTTCTGAATCTCATATATCTACGTTTGTAATTGAGGTAAACTTATTGTTTATAATTCCCTTTTTACAAATGATTGATATGTTTTTTCACGGAAACGATTGCGTAAGTCACCGGAATTGTAATTATGAAAAGATGGGTGATTTAAGAAACTAGATTAATGCAGACTAGTTTCCCGATGATGCCCGAATAATTAACTCTGTTTCCATTTGTTGTGTGGTATATTCTTCAATAACCCTTTTGCTTTCAATTGTTTTGATCAGTAATTCGGTAGCAACTTGTCCAATTTGGAATGCTGGCTGCCGTACAACAGTTAAAGGAGGGTTAAAAAGTTCAGCCACATCAGAGTTGGTAAACCCAGCAATAGCGATATCCTCGGGTACTTTTAAACCCATTTTTTTTAGAATATGCATGCAGGCTATCGTTAGTCTGTCGCTGCCTATAAAAATGGCTTCAGGGGGCTCATCAAGGCTTAGTAGTTCTTTTATAGCCAGCTCCACTTCATCCTGTATCATTCCACCATGGTCGCAGTATTTTAAATATTCATCTTTTAAAGGTATACCGTGCGCTTCGAGAGCGCTTTTGAATCCATTTACTCTTTCGCGACTAATTAATAAATTATTTGAGTTAGTTAAATGCGCTATCCTCGTAAATCCTTTATTTATAAATAGCTCTATTGCGTCAAATGATCCTTTAAAATTATTAGCAGTTATTTTATGTGTTTCAATATCAGCGGCAACCCGGTCAAAAAATACGATTGGGAATCCTTTTTCGTGCAAGTATTTATATTGACTTATATCGGTTGTTTCGGCTGAAAGCGAAACCAATAACCCATCAACATGCCTTGATAATAAGTGCTGCACATTTGCTGTTTCGCGATCAAAAGACTCATGTGTTTGTGTGATAATTACATGATAACCACGATTATAAGCAATAGATTCAATACCATTGATTGCCTGTGAAAAATAATTATTAGCAACCTCACAAACAACAACGCCAATTGAATGGCTTTTTTGTTCTTTAAGGCTTAAAGCTATCGGGTTAGGGCGATAGTTTATTTTTTCGGCATAGTCCATGACTAATTTTTTAGTCTCGGGGCCTATTTCATAACTCCCGTTTAATGCCCTTGATATGGTTGAGGTAGACAGACCAAGCGCCTTAGCGATATCTTTTATAGTGTATGATTCAAACATAATTGTTATTGGCCCGATAATGATTTATCAGAACCGTTAATTTAACAGTTATAATGTCAAATATAATTTCAGATCACTAAATTAAACTAAAAATCTAATTTAATCTTTACAATTTTTAACAACTGTTATTTGTAAAGTAGTGCAATCGTTACCGGGAACGATTGCACAGTTTTAGTTAGCTATATTCTTTTTTTATTAAGGCGCAGTAATTAATCTTGTTGTAAAAGATTAATTAAACCAATTGCAACCATACCATAGCTTATTTCTCTTTTTAGCTTTTTAAATATGACGCGAAGTAACTTACCGCAAAAATGTATTAAAGTTTTTGGGCATAAAACAGCAATGGGATACACTAAAACTTCAAATCAATTTTGATCATGATCTTATCAAAATATAATTTAAAAAAAATAAGCGCGCCCGGAATACAATTGCCTGAAAAAACAATATTTGAATTACCTGAAAAAGTATTACAATTTGGTACAGGTGTATTGCTAAGAGGATTACCCGATTATTTTATTGATAAAGCCAATAAAAGAGGCATTTTCAATGGCAGAATAGTTGTAATTAAATCAACAGGAGTTGGATCGGCAACTGACTTTGATAAACAGGATGGCTTATATACCATATATTCCAGAGGTGTTGAAAATGCGGTGGAAGTAAATAAAAAGATAGTTTGTTCAGCCATTAGCAGGGTATTATCGGCCGTAAATGATTGGGAGAAAATTTTAGAGGTAGCTCAAAGTCCTGATTTGCAGTTAATTATTTCAAATACCACCGAAGTGGGGATTCAATTGGTGAAAGATGATGTGCGAAAACATCCTCCTGTTTCGTTCCCGGGTAAATTATTGGCTGTGTTATATGCCCGGTATAAAACTTTTAACGGAAACAAAGATCGGGGTTTGATAATTATTCCAACAGAGCTAATTGTTGATAATGGTAAAAAGCTGGAGTCAATAGTTTTAGAACTTGCCCATTTAAATAAACTGGAACCCGCATTTATGGATTGGATTGAAAGCAGCAACAAGTTCTGCAATTCTCTTGTTGACCGGATCGTTCCCGGAAAACCAGATGGTGTGCAAAGCAAACAAATGGAAGAGGAGAGAGGATATGTTGATAATTTAGCTATAGTATCTGAAATTTACAGCTTATGGGTTATTGAAGGCGATCCAAAAATGGTCAATATACTATCATTTAGTGCTGTAGACGATGGCGTTATTATCGCTCCTGATATAGAATTATTTAGAGAACTCAAATTACGCGTATTAAACGGAACGCATACTTTAAGCTGTGCTTTCGCATATCTTTCAGGCTTCAATACAGTAAAGGAAGCCATGGACGATGAATCATTTTTGCAATTCATTTCTACGCTTATTTTTAAAGAAATTATTCCTTCAATTCCTTATGAAATTAAACACGAAGTAGCCGTTGATTTTGCAAACAAGGTTTTAGACAGGTTTCGAAACCCATATATCCGGCATGAATGGCTGAGTATCTCGGTACAGTATTCATCAAAGTTGAGGATGCGTGTAGTGCCTTTATTACAGAATTATTATAGAATAAATAATTCTGTCCCTCAGTATATGGCTTGGGGTTTCGCAGCCTTTTTAAGATTTATGAAGATTGTTAAAACTGCAGAAGAAGTATATACAGGAACTATTAAAAATCGCGAGTATATCGTTACAGATAGTCAAGCGGAATATTTTTGTAAAGTTTGGGGAAGTTCAGATATTGATTCAGTAGTTGAAACGGTTTTGAAGAACAGGGATCTTTGGGAATCAGATCTGACAAAACTGCCTGGGTTTAAAGAGGCTGTATCAGCATATTTAAATCGCATACTGTCAAATGACTTTATTTTAGCTAATTATAAAGAATAATTAAAATTACCAATAGATTAAAACAAGTTGCGTTTGATATATGGAACAGGTTTCTTTGAAAACCATTATAAATTAACGGCCTGTCATATTCAATTTATGAGAAGATACATCACCTTATATTTATTAATTGTTGTGTCGACAGGTGAAGTCTTGGTGCCATTTAAAGCTCAATGCCAGTCAATTAAGAATAAACCGTCGTCTCAATATATATCAAAAGTGTGGGTTGCCGATAATGGTGACGGCACCTACAGAAACCCAATAATTTTTGCTGATTACTCCGATCCGGATGCTATAAGAGTAGGTGATGATTACTATTTAACCGGCTCAAGCTTTAATTATATGCCGGGGCTGCCTATACTGCATTCAAAAGATCTAGTTAACTGGACATTGATCAATCATGCTATAAAAAGGCAGGCACCTGATAGTGTTTATGATAAACCTCAGCACGGTAAAGGTATATGGGCACCCGCAATACGGTTTCATGCCGGCGAGTTTTACATCTATTACCCTGATCCTGATTATGGTATTTATATGGTAAAAACAAAACGTATAACAGGCGAATGGGATAAACCTGTATTGGTATTAAAAGCAAAAGGTGTTATTGACCCATGTCCGCTTTGGGATTATAATGGTAAGGTGTATTTAGTAACCGCCTGGGCCGCAAGCCGGGCTGGTGTTAATAGTTTGCTTACAGTATACCGGTTAAATGCCGCAGGCAGCAAGGTAATAGATGAAGGCAAACACGTTTTTGATGGGCATGAAGATCAGAAAACCGTAGAAGGCCCTAAATTTTATAAAAGGAATGGCTATTACTACATATTTGCTCCGGCAGGTGGTGTGCCAAATGGCTGGCAACTGGTATTAAGATCAAAAGATGTATATGGCCCATATGAACAAAAGATCGTTATGGATCAGGGTAGTACCATAGTTAACGGCCCTCATCAGGGTGCGTGGATAGAAACACCTGAGGGTGCATCGTGGTTTATTCATTTTCAGGACAAAGGTGCCTATGGCAGAATATTACACTTGGAGCCTGTAAGGTGGAAAAATGACTGGCCAGTAATAGGTATAGATAAAAATGGCGAGGGAAAAGGCGAACCTGTAGCAATTTATAAAAAGCCATATATTGGGAAAATATACCCCATAAATACACCCGTTGAGAGCGATGAATTTAATACTGATATACTCGGCCAGCAATGGCAATGGCAAGCCAATCCTAAAATTAGCTGGTATGCTTTGATCAGAGGTTCTGGTTTTTTAAGATTATTTGCCATTCCTGAACCTAAAGATGCCACTAACTTATGGGAAACACCAAACCTGCTCTCGCAAAAATTTCCGGCCCCTAATTTTTCTGCTGTTATCAAAGTGAAGTACTCGGTTGATGCGGATAACTGGCAGGGTAAGAAAGCCGGGCTTATTATTTTAGGTAACGATTATTGCTATATAGCCATAAATAAAAACGAGAAAGGATATTTAGTTAGGCAGGTAATTTGCAAAAATGCAGCAAACAGCACTCCTGAAGAAATAGTTGATGAACAACCCATTGGTTCTTCATCGGTTTATTTAAAAGTAAGTGTTAATGCTCCTGATGCTGTTTGTAATTTTAGTTATAGCGAGGATGGAAAAAATTATAAACCTTTGGGTAAATCATTTATAGCCAGGCCTGATCTTTGGACAGGTGCTAAAGTAGGTATTTTTTGTATAGCTAAGCCTGATACGCATCCGGGAGGATATGCTGATTTTGATTGGTTCAGAGTCGATAATAAATAATTGCAATTATAAAATGTCATTTTAAGAACCATAAAAGAACAACATATCGAAAATAATAAACATGCGTTTATTATGATATATTTTAAGCCTTACACCTCTCTGGTGTCGTTATTTCAATTTCACCATGATAAGATATCATATTATCATGGTAACCTTTCATCAAAAACGAGCAGCATATTATAATAGTTTTGACTTAATACGCAGCGTGGTTTTAAATAACTGCCTATATTAATAGGCAGCTTATTTACATACACAGCCATGTGTGTTATCAATTAATAAACCTACAAAATAAATGCAAGTCATTTTCGGTGTCATATTCCATTTTATTGGGGGCTTTGCTTCCGGCAGCTTTTATATACCCTATAAAAAAGTAAAAGGTTGGGCCTGGGAAAGCTATTGGATAGTAGGTGGAATATTTTCATGGCTTATAGTACCACCGTTGGCTGCGTGGCTAACAGTTCCCCATTTTACTGAGATCATACATGATACAAACGGTAGTATTTTACTACTTACTTATTTCTTTGGATTACTGTGGGGTATAGGTGGCTTAACCTATGGTTTGGGTGTACGCTATTTGGGTGTATCATTAGGCAGTACTATTATCCTGGGGCTGTGCGCGGTGTTCGGTTCACTTATCCCATCGGTCTATTATAATTTTTTTCCTAAGACGGGTAAGGATACCATTACCATGCTGGCCACTACGCATTGGGGGCAAATGATACTTATAGGCATAGGATTAACTGTTGTTGGTATTATCATTTGCGGTGTTGCGGGCATGATGAAGGAAAAAGAACTTTCAGCAGGCAAGGCGGATGTAGAAGATAATAAAGATTACCGCTTTGGCTTAGGTATAGCTGTAGCCATTGTATCGGGTGTGTTGAGTGCTTGCTTTAACTTTGGTATCGAAGCCGGTAAAACCATGGCAGATAATGCCAATATCATCTGGATGGCCGCGCATCATGGGCAGGGAAATTTCCTGTTTCAAAATAATGTAGTATACATTGTTATCCTTTGGGGTGGTTTAACTACCAACTTCATTTGGTGTATGATATTAAATGCCCGCAACAAAACCTTCGGCGATTATACCAATGAAAAAACACCGTTGCTAAAGAACTATATCTTTTCAGCTTTAGCAGGCACAACCTGGTTCTTGCAATTCTTTTTTTATGGAATGGGTGAAAGCAGGCTGGGTAATGGTGCAAGTTCATGGATATTACATATGGCTTTTATTATTCTGGTGGCCAATGCCTGGGGGCTGGTATTAAAAGAATGGAAAGGCGTAAGCATAAAAGCGTTTACAACTGTTATCATAGGTATATTGGTTATTATCCTGTCGGTAATTGTTGTAGGGCGGGGGAACTCTATAAAAGATAAAGAAACAATTGCTGCAGTGAGTAGTAAATAGTGAATGGTTAGTAGTTGTAATCAAAAAAGCTTAGCTAATAATTCAATAAATCATTAATTCAAATATTCAATAATCAAACATATGTCTACAAGCACAAAACAATTTAAACATGTAAGTTACTTATGGGATGACACCAAAGCGGCTGAATTAGCCGGGGATGAAGTAGCCTTACTGATATACCGTTCCAATCTGCTGGGTGCCGATCTGCGCCTCACTAATTACGGCGGCGGTAATACTTCCTGTAAAGTGATGGATAAAGACCCGCTTACAGGAAAAGAAGTTGAAGTAATGTGGATCAAAGGTTCAGGTGGCGATATCGGAACATTGAAAAAAAGTGGCCTTGCTGCTTTATATGTCGATCGCTTGCGCAGCCTGAGAAATGTTTATCGTGGTATTGAGTTTGAAGACGAAATGGTGGAATTGTTCAACCACAGCATTTTTGACCTTAATTCAAAAGCGCCATCAATTGATACGCCATTACACGGCTTTTTACCATTCAAACATATCGACCATCTGCACCCTGACGCAGCTATTGCTATCGCGGCAGCAAAGGATGGAAAAAAAATAACCTATGACTTATTTGAAGGCACAATAGGTTGGGTAGACTGGCAACGCCCGGGATTTGATTTAGGTTTACAATTAAAAGCTTGCTTAGAAGCTAATCCAGACATTCGCGGCATTATGTTAGGCTCACATGGTTTATTTACCTGGGGCGATACTGCTTATGAAAGCTATATCAATACCCTTGAAGTAATAGAAAAATGTGCCGAGTATTTAGAAGAAAACTATAAGAAGAAAGGCGCTGCATTCGGCGGGAAAAAGATTGATAGTTTGCCTGAAGCTGATCGTAAAAAACAAGCTGTAGCATTAGCGCCAATATTACGTGGTTTCTGTTCATCAAAAACGCAGATGATCGGTCATGTTACAGATGATGCAAGGGTTTTGGAATATATCAATTCTAATGATCTGGAACGCCTGGCTCCAATGGGAACCAGTTGCCCCGACCATTTCCTGCGCACCAAGATCAGTCCGCTGGTATTGGAGTTAAAAGCCGATGATGATCTTTCAGATGTTGCCGTTATCAAAGAAAAACTTACTCCTGCATTTGAAGTTTACCGCAAAATGTATGAGGATTACTATAACACCTGTAAACATCCGAATAGCCCTGCCATTCGCGATGCTAACCCGGTGGTGATCCTTTATCCGGGTGTAGGTATGTTCACTTTTGCTAAGGATAAACAAACTGCACGAGTAGCAGCAGAGTTCTACATCAATGCCATCAACGTGATGAAAGGTGCGGAAGCGATCTCAGAATACACCTCTCTGCCACGCCAGGAAGCATTTGATATTGAATATTGGTTGTTGGAAGAAGCCAAATTATCGCGTATGTCGAAGCCAAAAGCTTTATCAGGCAGGATTGCTCTAATAACGGGTAGTGCAGGTGGTATAGGTAAAGCCATTGCTAAAAAGATGGTGGAAGAAGGTGCAGTAGTTATACTGAATGATATGAACGCTGAACGTTTAGAAAGTGCAGGCGAAGAATTTAAAAAAGCCTATGGTAAAGATGCCTATACAACCGCCACGCTTGATGTAACCAACGAAGCGCAGATTCAAGAAGCCATTGCTACAGCTATTTTAGCTTTTGGTGGTGTGGATCTGATCGTGAATAACGCTGGCTTATCTATCTCTAAAACCATAGCCGACCATACTGAAAAGGATTGGGATTTGTTATATGATGTGTTGGTAAAAGGCCAGTTCTTTGTGACTCAGGCAGCAGTAGCCGTAATGAAAAAGCAAGGTATAGGTGGCGACATTATCAATATTGTGAGTAAAAATGCATTAGTAAGCGGCCCGAATAATGCTGGCTATGGAAGTGCGAAAGCTGCACAATTGCATTTAAGCAGGTTAAATGCTGCAGAACTTGGACCTGATCATATCCGTGTTAATGTAATAAACCCGGATGCAGTTATTAGTGATAGTAACATTTGGGCAGGTGGCTGGGCCGAAGGCCGTGCCAAAGCGTATGGCATTACCGTAGCGGAGTTACCGGCTTATTATGCGAAAAGAACATTACTGAATGAAATTATCCTCCCTGTTGATATTGCCAATGCTTGTTTTGCCATAACCGGCGGCTTGTTGAATAAATCAACGGGTAACGTTATAAATGTTGATGGCGGTGTAGCTGCCGGATTTGTAAGATAAAGTCAGTGTTTCTGTGGCGATGGTTCCGGGGATGCAACTAACCTGGTTCCACGTCACTTTAACTTTTTTAATCTAAAAGACCAAGAGATGCAAATAGAGAAATATACTATTGATGAGTTTAATCATCAACAGGTGAATCAGCACCAACGCCGTTTTAGTGGAGTTGCGGCTGATGTCAAAAATATAGAAGAAGTGCTTCAAAAACTGAGCGTATTTAATATCGCTATACCAAGTTGGGCTTTGGGTACCGGCGGTACACGTTTTGGTCGCTTTTCAGGAGGTGGCGAGCCGCGTAGTCTGGAAGAAAAGATAGAAGATGTGGGTCTTATTCATGCCTTAAATAAATCAAGCAATTCAATATCGCTGCACATCCCCTGGGATATTCCGGAGAATGCCGCATCTATCAAAGTATTAGCCGCGCAAAACGGCTTGCATTTTGATGCCGTTAATTCTAATACATTTCAGGATCAGGCCGATCAAAAGCTAAGCTACAAGTTTGGATCATTGCATCATACTGATAAAGCGGTGCGCAAGCAGGCGATCGAGCATAATATTGAGGTAATTAAATATGGTAAGCAACTCGATTCAAAAGCATTGTCGGTTTGGTTGTCAGATGGTTCAAATTTTCCGGGGCAGTTAAATTTCCGCAAGGCATTTCAAAACACTTTGGAAAGTTTGCAGGAAATATATGCGGCTTTGCCGGATGACTGGAAAGTTTGGGTGGAATACAAACCTTATGAACCCAATTTCTACTCTACCACCATTGGTGATTGGGGTCAATCGTACTTATTGTCATCCAAACTCGGTCCAAAGGCACAAACATTAGTTGATTTGGGGCACCATTTACAAGGCACGAACATAGAGCAGATCGTATCGCTGTTATTAATGGAGGGAAAACTTGCAGGTTTCCATTTCAATGATTCAAAATATGGCGATGATGACCTTACAGTTGGCAGCATTAATCCTTACCAATTATTCCTGATATTTAATGAGCTGGTGGAGGGTATGGACGCAAGAGGCATGGATCATGCTACGTCAATTGGCTGGATGATAGATGCCTCACATAATGTAAAAGATCCTATCGAAGATCTGCTGCAATCGGTACAAGCTATTAAGATAGCTTATGCACAAGCTTTGCTGGTAGATAAATCCGCCCTACAATCTGCGCAAAATGATAACGATGTAGCACTGGCGCAAGAGATATTGCAACAGGCTTACCGTACAGATGTCCGTTCGCTGGTTGCTGAAGCAAGTTTCCGTAATGGAGGTGCATTGAACCCTATTGGGGCTTACAGGAAGCTAAAAGTAAGAGAAAGCCTGATTAAAGAACGTGGGTTGAAAACAATTGCAAGCGGCTTATAATTATTAATAATGACTGTTAATGATGCCATATCGGTAATAGCCATATTTGATGTAGGTAAAACCAACAAAAAGCTTTTCCTTTTTGATGAGAATTACCGCATTGTATATGAAAAATCTGCGCGTTTTATTGAAACTGTGGATGAAGATGGCGATGTGTGCGAAAATCTGGAAAGCCTGAGTTCGTCTATTTTTGATTCATTACGTGAAGTATTTCAGCTGCCAGAGTTCGATGTAAAAGCGATTAATATTTCGACCTATGGAGCCAGCTTTGTTCATATTGATAAAAACGGTAAACCGATAACCCCGCTTTATAATTATTTAAAAGAATATCCGCAGGAACTTAAGGAACAATTCTATAGCGCCTATGGCGGCGAGGCCAAGTTGTCGAAAGAAACTTCATCACCCATTTTAGGCAACCTTAATTCAGGCATGCAACTCTATCGTATTAAATATCAAAAACCAGAGCTATTTAAACAAATAAAATATAGCCTGCATCTGCCGCAATATCTAAGCTACCTGTTGACAGGTAAAGCCTATACCGATATTACCAGCATTGGCTGCCATACAGGTTTATGGGATTTTACTAAGAATGATTACCATGATTGGGTATATAAAGAGGGTTTAGCAGAGAAATTTGCACCGATAATAGCTGCTGACAGCACAATGCTAAATGAAAAAGGAGAGGATTATGTAATTGGTGTAGGCCTTCATGATAGTTCTGCTGCTCTTATCCCTTACCTGGTTAATTTTAATGAGCCCTTTATACTTATAAGTACCGGCACCTGGTGCATTAGTTTAAATCCCTTCAATAATATACCCGTTACAGATGAAGAGCTGGCTAATGATTGCCTTTGTTATATGCAATACAGAGGATTACCGGTAAAAGCATCCCGGTTATTTGCAGGGAATGAGCACGAGATACAGGTAAAAAAGATAGCAGAATATTTTGACATAAACACATCTGTTTTTAAACATATTGCTTATGAACCAGCAATTATAAATAAGCTAAAACAAAGGAAAGGCTATTTGCAACCTGTTTCCCGGCATGAATCAGCATTTGTATCACGGCAATTGTCCTCATTTGATGATTATACTGAAGCTTATCACCAATTAATGCTCGATATTATTGCACAGCAATACCAATCAACCAATATGATATTAAAGAATACCAACGTACGCCGCATATTTGTTGATGGCGGCTTTAGCAAAAACGCTATTTATATGAACCTATTGGCAAGTGTGTTTCCTAAGCTCGAAGTTTTTGCTGCATCTATGGCACAGGCCACTGCGGTGGGCGCTGCTATAGCCATTCACAATAGTTGGAATCATAAACCGCTGCCTGCTGATATTATCGAACTTAAATATTATTCAATTCCACATACTGCAATTATATGAGAGTCGGCCTTTTTATACCCTGTTACGTCGATCAGTTTTACCCAAAAGCAGCTATAGCAACTTTTCAATTATTGAAAAAGTTAGGAGTTGATGAGGTTGTTTATCCGCAAAACCAAACCTGTTGCGGCCAACCTATGGCTAATTCAGGATTTGAGTACCTCGGCGAAGGTTGTAACCGTTTATTTATAGAAAATTTTGCAGAGTTCGACTATATCGTGGCTCCTTCGGGCAGTTGTGTTTTGCATATAAGCGAACATTTGCATGATGATGAACAACCGGAGAAAGCAAAAGATGTCCGCAAGAAAATATATGAGCTTACTTCATTTTTAACAGATGTATTGAATGTCAAGAGCTTAAATGCGAAATTTCCACATAGGGTAGGTGTTCATCAAAGTTGCCATGGCCAGCGGGGTTTGCACTTATCGCAAATGAGTGAATTGGTAGCGCCTTACTATTCAAAGCCCGGCAGTTTGTTGAATATGGTAAAGGATATTGACATCATACCATTAAGTCGCGCGGATGAATGCTGTGGTTTCGGCGGTACATTTTGTGTGACCGAAGAAGCAGTATCTGTAAAAATGGGACAAGACCGCGTAGCTGATCATTTAGAACATGGTGCCGAATATATTACAGGTGTGGATATGTCATGCCTGATGCACATGGAAGGTATTTTGCGCCGTAAAAAAAGCAAAGTTAAAGTAATTCATATTGCTGAAATTTTAAACGCAGAATAATGGAGACTAATGGAATAGGGGATCATGCGAGCTTGGCAGCAGATTTTAACAAGGATAAAGAACGTGTTGAATGGCACGATGAAACCCTATGGTGGATTCGGCAGAAAAGAGATAAAAATGTCCATCAAATACCTGAATGGGAACAATTACGTGAAGCAGCATCACAAATAAAACTAAATGTATTATCAGATCTGAATAGCTATTTACAGCAGTTTGAAGCTAATGCCATATCCAATGGTATAAAAGTACATTGGGCAGCCGATGCTGCGGAACATAACCAGATTGTTCATCAATTATTAAAAAATGCTGGTGTAAGCCAAATGGTTAAAAGCAAATCTATGCTTACCGAAGAATGTGGTTTAAATGAGTACCTGGCCGAACACGGCATTGAAGTTATAGATTCAGACCTGGGCGAGCGTATAGTGCAATTAGCAAAAGAGGCACCGAGCCATATTGTATTACCTTGTATACATAAGAAAAAGGAAGAAATAGGTGATCTTTTTCATGAATTTTTAGGCACGCCAGAAAATATGGCCGATCCGCAAGTTTTAACGGAGGCAGCACGCGGGCATCTACGAGAGATTTTCCTTACCCGTAGGGCGGCATTAACAGGAGTGAATTTTGCAATTGCCGAAACTGGTGAATTTGTAGTATGCACTAATGAAGGCAATGCCGATATGGGTGCACACCTAGCTGATCTACACATTGCCAGTATGGGCATTGAAAAGTTATTGCCGGAAAGGAGGCATTTGGGCGTGTTTTTAAGATTACTTACACGGAGTGCTACCGGCCAACCTATAACAACCTACAGCAGTCACTTTAAAAAGCCCCAAAAAGGCAAGCAAATACATATTATATTGGTTGATAACGGCCGAAGTGTTCAATTAGGCAGGGAAGATTTTCGGAATTCATTAAAGTGTATACGGTGCGGTGCCTGTATGAATACTTGCCCCGTATATCGTAGGAGCGGAGGACACAGTTATCATGCCGTTGTTGCCGGCCCAATTGGTTCTATTCTTTCTCCTAACCTGGATATGAAAAAATATGCAGATTTGCCATTTGCATCTACTCTCTGTGGTTCATGTACTAATGTTTGCCCCGTTAAAATTGATATACATGATCAACTTTATAAATGGCGGCAGGTAATAGTTAAAGCAGGCTATGCCCCGGCAACTAAAACAGCGACTATGCAAGTGATGAGTAAAACCCTGTCATCGCCTGCACTGTATCATTTATCAGGCAAAGCGGGGCGTTGGGTTTTAAAGTATATTCCGTTTGCTGTAAATAATAAGTTTAACCCCTGGTATAAACAACGCGATATGCCGGAGCCTCCTGAAGAATCATTTGGCGAATGGTACAAGAAAAACCAAACGAAGTAAGATATTAACACGGATGTAATGAGCAGCAGAGAGAAAATTTTATTAGCGGTTTCGCAAAATCAACCAGAAAGAGTACTACTACCGGATATTAGTTTGTTTGAAAGAAAGGCTACAGGTACAGTACAAAAATTTGGTGCAGCATTATCCAGTATAGGAGGAAAAGCCTATTATATTAATGATTTGACCGAGATAGGGATAATTATTGCAGGCATACCAGCCATAAATGGTAGGGTAGTTAATTTAGTAGATGGGCTTCCTATAAAGAACGCTGAAAATATTATTTACCATTTAGCAGCACATGATTTGCAAAATGTTGAATGGGCTATTCTAAAGGCTAATTTTGGAGTAGCAGAGAACGGAGCGGTCTGGATCACTGAAGATTGCATGGGGCAAAGGGTGCTGCCGTTTATTTGCCAGCATCTGGCAGTTGTTATTAATCAAAAAGATATAGTCCCGGCAATGCATGAGGCTTATGAATTGTTGAGCAGAAAACCTTATGATTATGGTTGTTTTATAGCAGGGCCATCAAAAACTGCCGATATTGAACAGTCATTAGTTATTGGAGCCCACGGCCCCAGAAGCATGACGGTGTTTATACTATTAAATGAATAATATTATATATAGCTTATTCATTATGAGGGTTATTACAAAGTATAATTAATAATCCGCAGGTATTGCAAAATATCTTTTTCTGCACATTTCCACACGGGCATATTTAGCAGTTGGCTCAGTTCTTAATCAGGGGGGCTGACATGCCTGTATCTGTTTCAATTTTTTACAAAGTTTCCAGCCTTTATGCTAAACTTAAAACTAGCTATTTAGCCCTAAAATTTGGCTAGCAGACCACCAGCATTTTTTTGCTTTTTTCCGCAATCGTTTCCGGGAACGTTTGCACGTTTTTAATTGGTTATATGCTTTATTTATTTATTTATAATATTTAACCTTGTTTATAGGATAAACAAAAAAAGCTTTTTATAAGCTGTTTAAGCCTCACCAATTATAATTTATCAGAAAATTTTAAAGCGCATCTATCCTGCTATAAAAAGGGATTGTATATGTTGTTTTTTGATTTTCAAAACGTAAGAACCAATTAAATAAACCTCAATAAATTAAATTATGACTAAAACTTTACTCCAATTTTGTCTTCTGCTGTTTCTAAGTGCATCAGCATTAGCTCAAAACCGGCAGGTTACCGGTACAATAACCGAAAAGGACAGCAAAGATCCGGTTGTTGCTGCTTCAGTGGTTGTTAAAGGGACAACATCTGGCACACAAACCGATGTAAATGGTAACTTTAAAATGCCGGTACCAGATAAGGCAGATGTAGTTCTGGTTATTACCTCTGTTGGTTATAAAACTAAAGAGGTAACACTTACTGCCGGGCAACTTACTGTTCGCACATCGCTTGAATCTGATTCACACCAATTGAATGAGGTTGTAGCTATTGGCTACCAAACTGTAAAGCGCCGGGATTTAACAGGCGCAGTTTCATCAATAACTGATAAAGACATTAAAGATGTGCCGGTAAATTCTGCTGCCGAAGCCATAGAAGGTCGTTTAGCGGGTGTACAGGTTACCGTTTCTGATGGCCAGCCGGGAGCACAAGCCGATATTTACATACGTGGTCGCAGTTCAATAACTCAAAGTGGTCAACCACTTTATATTGTTGATGGTGTTGAACTTGATAATGCACTTAATATACTTGCTCCGCAGGATATTCAAAGTATTGATGTATTAAAAGACGCAGCCTCAACTTCAATTTATGGTTCACGTGGTTCAAATGGGGTAGTGGTTATAACTACCAAAGGTGGCAAAAATACAAACGGACACACCTCTGTAACCTTTAACTCAAGTTATGGTATTCAAAAATTAGCCAAAGAGCTATCAATGATGGACCCTTACAATTTCCTATTACAACAGTATGAGCGTGCTAAGTTTTCAAACGGGGATACAACTTTTATAACAGGTATAATCAGAAGTATGAGCAACTTTGATACAATTGCTACATTCAAAAACGACCCGGGTATTGATTGGCAAAAAGTTATGCTAGGGCGTAATGCATTTTTGCAGAATCAAAATTTAAGTATAAGCGGCGGTACGGAAAAAACGCAGTTTAATCTAAGTGCAACATATAACGGTCAACAAGGTATACTGCAAGAATCAGATTATAACCGGGAATTGATCAACTTCAGGTTTAATCACAAGGTGAGTGACCGGTTTAGCTTTGGTTTTAATACACGATACAATTACCAGGTGATTTACGGTAACGGAACCGCAAATTCAACAGGAACAGGCAATAATAACCTACGGCAAATAGTTAGGTATCAGCCACTTTTATCGCCAGGGCAAACTCTGGATAGTTATGATAATGCCTTATCCAATCTTACCAGCAGTAATGGGTTAAATCTGATCAATCCTCAACAGTTATTTGCTGCTGAATACAGAAAGAATACAACTGATGTATTGGATTTGAACGCGAATGCAAGTTTTATAATAACCAAAAAGTTAACTTTTAGAAGTGTGATAGGTTATGATGTTAATAACAACAGCCTCAGAGCATTTGATGATACCGTTACCACTAACTCAGTGTTAAACGGCAATAAAATGCCTATTGCCAGTGTAACCAATGCTTTAATTACCACTATAAATAATAATAACGTGCTTGATTATAACAACAGTTCGTTGTTTGGCTCAAAACATGGTATTGATGTATTGGCAGGTGAAGAAACTTACCAAACTTATACAACCGACAATTACATGCAATTGAAAGATATTCCGGATGGAACTTCGCCACAGGAAGCATTTGCTAATTATGGTTTAGGTACCGTGCAGCCAACTACGTCCTCTGAAACTCCGGTACATATTCTGTCGTTTTTTGGAAGGGCGAGTTATAACTATAATGAAAAGTATCTCCTTACAGTAAATTATCGTGCCGACGGAAGCTCGGTTTTTGGGCCTGATCGTAAATGGGGCTATTTCCCATCTGCTTCAGGTGCATGGCGTGTATCACAGGAAGATTTTATGAAAAATCAGAATATATTCAGTGATTTAAAGTTGAGGGTTAGTTATGGTTCAGTAGGTAACAGCCGCATTACACCATTTTCATATGCTACAAATTATTCAACAGGTAAAAATTACTATTTAAATGGGATTCTTAACCTGGGAACAGCACCTTCGGCAAATCTTAGTAATCCTGATTTACAATGGGAAACCCAAATATCCAGAAATGTTGGTTTAGATATGAGTTTTTTAAAAGGCAGGATCCAGCTTTCTGCTGATTTCTATCGCAACACAACAAACAATCTTTTATTAAACAATGCAATCCCGGCAGTAACAGGTTACACTAACCAGCTTCAAAACGAAGGATCGGTATTGAATACAGGTATGGAATACCAGTTAACCGGTACAATAATGCAGTCATCAAGTTTCAGATGGGTGGGTAATTTCAATATCTCATTTAATAAAAACACTATCGAAAGCTTAGGCGGCCAGCAAAGCTTTACCTATAACTCAGGCTGGTTTAGCTCAACCAATGCCCCTAACGACTATTTAGTAAAGGTTGGCCAGCAGGTAGGTACAATGTATGGTTTAAAGAATAATGGTTATTACACATTAGCAGATTTTACTACCACGCCTTACAGTAACTCAAGTTACCCGTGGGCTACCACACAGTACACATTAAAACCTGGCATTCCAACATCAGCAATTTCAACAGCAACTATAGTACCTGGTACTGAGAAGTTTGCTGATATTAATCACGACGGTATTATCAACGCAAGTGATTACACTGTGATAGGCCATGCACTCCCTAAATTTATAGGGGGTTTTAATCAACAGTTTACCTATAAGCATTT
>Ga0302301_1000158_pt1 | contig 50694 bp, 49 predicted proteins | sample III_Palsa_E1_2_FD_194544 | JGI IMG/M metagenome (GOLD analysis project Ga0302301, IMG submission 194544) | Peat permafrost microbial communities from Stordalen Mire near Abisko, Sweden - III_Palsa_E1_2 | ecosystem: Environmental > Terrestrial > Soil > Palsa > Peat permafrost | place: Sweden... | reverse complement strand
AACGTTGGCGCTTGTTGCTGGCCGTTTTCGCGAATGCGCTGCCGTAACTGATCCGCCAACGATGGCCTTGCTTGTTGTTGCTGCTCTTGTGTGATACGCTGTCTGATAGCGGAGCTTAACCGGCCATAGCTCATGCTCCTGTCGATCTCAGACCCTTTAAATTTGTATTGGCCCTTGCTGAAGCTGATGCCCTGGACTTCCTGTGTGCCGCTTTTATATTTATACTGCATACCGATGCCCTGCTTTTTTAATTGCTGCTGCAATTCATCCATATTTCTTACTTTCTGGCTAACTGCCCTAATCGCATCATACAGCTGGTATTTGACCTGGTCAGGGCCTTTCAGGCGCAGGCGGTTGACGTGCTGCTTGCCCTGGCTCAGATGAAGGCTGTGCTTCAACGTTAAAGCCTTGCTGGCCTTGACATTGTCCCATCGCTGCATACTGTCCTTAATGGTTTTCGCCTGGTTATTGACCCGGTTGTACACAATATGCAGGTGCGGGTGCTTGGTATCGTTATGCTTCACGATCAGCATTTGAGTGTCCATGATCTTCATCCTGTCCAGGTACTCGAGCGCAATGGCCAGCATTTTTTCATCGGTCAGTTTAAGTGCATCCTCCGGGCTGAAATTGAGCGCGATATGGCCGACGGCCTGGCCCAGGTCAGTGTTCAGCTTTCGCTGCATATTAAAATCCGCGATGGCCTGGCGGATGTCTTCCGCACGCACACCCTCGGCATATAAAACCTCCGCCTTGTTTTTGAGCATGCAATACTCCACGCAGCCCTTAAAGCTCTTTCCTGATTTCACGATCTTGCCCATCATGGTTATTCAAATATTTTAAAGTGTCGTCAATCTCGGCCAGCAGGCTTTCGCACTTGCGGACGATAAAAAGCAGCTTGCCGCTGTTGGCCTGCCTGGCCAGCTGGTTCAGGTTGTTCGCCATGCCAGTCAACATGCGCAGCAACTCCATTTGTTCAGGTGTCCAGCGTGGCGCGATCCTCGCGGCTTTGGCCGCCTGCCTGATCCAGGTGCTGGCCCGCATACCGGCTTCCCTGGCCTTTGTCTTGACCATGTATAGTTCGGTGGCATTAATCCTGATCCGCAATGTCTGGTCGCGCCTGACCTTTGCTTTCGGCCTGCCGCCTTTATTTTTCGGGCGGCTCAATGCTGGTTTTTGTAGTGGTTTTTGTGGTACTGTTGTCATGATAACTTTATAACACAATGAATAAATTTCTAATAAATCCTCTCTTTTCTTTTTGCGACCATCGGGAGCAAAAAGCAAGTTTGCCCGCGCGCCGGAGGCGCAGTGGGGGTTTTTGCGGTAGCAAAAACACAAACTTGCTTCTTACAACGACGCAGATATACTGATAGACAACTATATGCTTAGCTGCGTCTTTAATTACCGCCCAATCCCCCGGCTGTGCCGCTGTTCCTGTTGGCTTTGTCGCTGCTGTTGTTCCTCTTTGAGACAGGCCAGTAGGTAATCGTTGATGTCATTGTGGCCATTGTAAAATCCACCTGAATCAATGGCATGGATGCCTGCCTGTTTCAGCTTTTCGGCGGCGGCCTGACCCGCTCTGTCATGGTTCAGGTATTGGTAAACGTGTTGGTAGCCGCTAAGTAATTCGATGCTTCTGCCGACCAGGGCAACCGAGTTCAGCACAATGATGTCGGTAGGGGTGTCGGGTATTTGCCGCAGCCGCTGCAATGAAAGGAAATCCATAAAACCCTCGACAAGACATACCGCCTGCGCGTTGTCATGGGGGCTAATCACCGTAATATCCTTTGGCGCTGATGACCCTTTGAACCAGGCATTACGCAGTTCATAACCGCCAGAGCGGTTCTCAAAACCGATAGCCGCATAGGCCTTGTCTTTAAGATTATACTTGACTTCCCGGCAATACCAGCGGGCGGACGTGGGGTCAATACCCCTGCTTGTAATATACGCGATCAGGCCGGGGCTATGCAATGGTGCAACTTCCAGCACGGTGATCCGCTGTTCATCTGTATCGCGGGATGGACTACCAGGATACATTTTCTCGCGTCCCGCCGTAACCGCTGACGGCTGATGAAAAGAAAAGGCGTAGTTGCCAGCAGACAGACGAGCCAGCAGTTCCTCCACTGAACAATGGTGCAGCCGGATGCCCAGGTCGATGAGATTGCCGCCCTCTCCGCTGCCGTGGTCGTACCATGCATTGAGCCGGGCATCGACTTTAAAAGAGGGAGTATTTTCCTCCCGGATCGGTGACAGGTACCAGTATTGAGTTCCTTTAATATAAGCGGGCTTTATCCCGTTGTTTGCCAGGTATTCCACTATCGGGATTTGCCTGGCCTGGTTACAATTTAATGTCATAGTAATTGGATAGTTTGTTGGTTTTAACGGTAGGTTAGTATAGAGGCACGTACCTTTTTGATGTCGGCCTCCAGTTCAGATAAATAAAAGACTTTCCGGCGCGGGCCTAAATCGTGGCGGCGTATAAGGCCGAGTTGCACATACCTGCGCAGTGTTGGTAAGGAAACTTTAAGAATGGCGCTGGCCTCTTGTGGTGATAGTGGTGCTTCGGCCTCCTTATCCTTACGGTTTAATTCATGCTCGTTGATGCACCTGTCTACAATGTTTTTCAGGAAGCGTTCGGCTTCCTGGTAAGTAAATCCGATAAATTGCAGTTGCTGTTCCATAATACTGATTTTCAGCAAAGGAACTATAGAGTCGTTCCATTAATCGGTCGATTATTGGAAATTGGAAGAAAAGCTGGAAAAAACTTTTGCTGCTATATACAGCTATTTGCGTTAATGTGGTAAATAATCGGGCAGTTGATCGAAAAGTGGTTGCAGGAGATTTTCCACCTGCCGCCTTTTCGGCGGCTGTATCTTGCCTTCACTGATCTGGTAGACTGATTTTACAATACGCCCCCTTTGATTATAGACGACAATCTTTTTAGAAACAACATCCCAACTGGCCGATATAATTCTGTCTTTTAAGCAGCGCAGCAGCCAATGTATTTTTTGGGCATCAAGATGATTGGGGGATGGTTTAGAGACATTTAGCGACACAGCGGTGCTTTGTTCCTGATAGAATATAGCCTCGAAGTTTTTGAAGGAAATCTCTTTGTAAAACAAATCTTTCAGCAGGTCGTACAAAAAATTGATGACCATTTGTTGTTGCTCCGTATTCAAATAGTCATTTAATCGCAGATACCCGTATAATGACGGTTCGTATTTTTTAGGGCCGCTAAAGTCCGGCTCATTAGGTATTTGGACTTCCTCTTCAACCGGCAAATTTAACAGGTGACTATCGACAACCATATCAGCCGCAAATTCCTCGTCTTTTACTTGTTCTCTAAGGCTTTCCAGCGTTTCAGCAAATACAAGCCTGAAATGTTGATCGCGCTCTATGAACGGTGTAACGGTTCCTTTCTCGTCCATATTTTGACGTTTCATAAGCGCGAATTTTGCCTTGCCCTGGTATTTGTTAAGTGGAAACTGATAAGGCTCCTTATCATTGACCAGGATCTCAAGCAGCATATTGATCTCCTGCGCACTTAAGTCTTTTTCTCTGAGCTTATTTAAAATATCAAACTGGATTTTGGTTTCGGAAAAATTAAAATACATGAATTGGCAGAACCAGCCAAATTGGTTAAGCAGGGATTCAAAATTGAACTTAAAGGGACATTCTATCAATGTGATACAATAGTGATCATGCAGGGCATGTGCGAGAATATTATCTGCATCCGCAAATAGCCGGGTCTTGACCGGCTCTTGGTCATCGTAGGCGACACGGTGAATGTAACGGTGTACAGCAGCTATTTTACTACCCAGGTGTACATCGAAAAAATCACGCACTTTATATTTCACATTAGGCATCCGGCTATCAGGTATCTTTACATTTTGATTAAGAACTAAACCAAAATTATATAAAAATGTTCAATAGGCACGTTACCGGTATTTAGTGCGATATAATCGATGGCTAAATTATGCCAATTCTTAATTCTCACTATTTTTTTTTTCGCGTTCCTCGACCAACTTTCTAAAAAACTCTTTCGAGGCAGGGGTACTGAGGATTTCTCTTGCATGTGCAATAATTTGTTCCGTCGTCATTGCTTCTGCTTCTCTCCGTATTCTTTTCTGTTCAAGGAACTCCGCGCGCCGCGTTGCCTTTTCGTCATCATCTTTTTCCATTGTACTAATTGGTGTGTTATGAATAATCAAAAATACTGAAAATAAAAAAGCCGGAATTAACCGGCTTGATATAATTTATCGAAGTTTTTTCTTACTGAATCAATATGATGTTGTATTACTTGTTCGCCAAGTAATCAGTAAAATCTATTTTACTGACCATTGCTTTAGCCTTTTTCACCTTTTCTACCACGTATGGATCATTGACGTGGCTTTTCATTTTTCCTACTACTATAGCCTGGCCATAGCCTTTATTTGTAGCTCTCTTGATCCCCGGCATCACTGTTTTATTTCGAGGCCATTTTTGTCAAGTGATCCGGTAAGCCATTTTTACGTAAAAAAGCTTTAGCTGCTTCTACCTTTTTTACTACAAAAGGATCGTTAGAATGATCCCTATCAGCATCATTGATAGTTGCCTTTCCATAACCCTTTCCGATAGTTTCTTTCTTTAATGTTGGCATGTTATATCCTTTCATCTTTACATTCAAATATACTATTTTATTTTTTTTCTACCAAAAAAGCTTCGTAATTGACATTCCTTTGAAAAAGCTCCCAATTATTATTTCTAAACCCCCTCACGGTAAAATCCCTGTTTATTTCGTCTAACAAATAAGATATGCTTAGTTGGTATAATCTTGTTCTGGGCGGTGTACTCCCCTGGGCATAAATAGGGAAGCTGCCATAAGTTTTTATAAAATCAATAACAGTAGAGGCTACTGTCGCCAAAACTTTGTCCCTATCTTGATTATTACTTTTAGCAGTATCACTGATAATTCCTGTTATGGGGTCCTCATCTCCAAAAGCCAAATTGTAGACAAGCGGGGCATCCGATAAAACTGAATAAATAACTGTTTTTTTTATTCTACCGTTAGGCCCTTCGCTAAAAAAGTAATAATTCTTAAAATTTTTGCTTGGGGAATAAGGATAATGATCTATATGCATTCTTATATGTTATTTTAGTCAAATATTCACGCTGAAAATGCTCGTAAAGTTTCAAAATGTCTTACATTATCAAGAATAGTTACATATTCCATCGTCTGCGACAATTTAGAGTGGCCTAAGTTACGTTGTAATACTTCAGGCCGCATACCGTTTTCCAAACTTAAAATTGCATACGTATGCCGTGACGAGTGACAGGAAATAATCTCAAACTTCTTTTTGATCTCGGTTCTCACCTCGCTGCCAAACTGTGCCGCAATTTCAATTTCGGTGTCAATGTCCGCATCTTCGCAAAGTTCCTTTAGATAATCATTGAATTTTTGGTTTGAGGGCATTGGCAGCAATCGTTTTTCTTCTTGCTGATCCCAATATTTTTTAACGATGGCCACTGCCTTTGGCGGCAATGCGATTTCGTGCATCCTGCGGGTCTTTTTGATTACAAAGCTCAAAACGTGGTACTGTTCGCCTTTTGAGGTCTTTTTGTGATAATGCGCCTGGTTCAGTTGCTCCAGGTCACTGTACCGTAGCCCGGTATAGCAGCCGAACAAAAAAGCTTCTTTTAATTTTTCCAGTCGTTCGCTCTTTGGTTTATATTTTTCAAGCGCCTGTAATTCTTCCTGTTTCAAGAAAATAATATCCGTAGCACCGCGTGAAATTTTCACTTCCTCTAACGCGCTTTTGTCAGTAAGCAACCCCTGTTTATGCGCTTCGCGTAGCATTTGCTGCAACATTGATAATTTCTTCTCTACCGTTGTATTGTTATTCTTTTTTGTGTTGATCAGCCATGAGATAAATGCTTCCAGGAACGCCTTGCTGATATTGGCCAGCAATGGGGGGCGGTTTTCCGTATATTCTTTCAATGAGGAAACCATTGTGCTTAGGTTTCGTTTAGTGCTTTCCTGGCCCGGTTTATCATACCGGTTCAGGTAGGCTTCGCAATAACTCACAATGTTTTCATGACTGACCGAATGATTGACTGTAATTAGCCGTTTAATTTCCGATAGGTCTATCGGCTCAAAACTTTCTTTTTGATGACGGACATATTTGGACACCCGGTTGATTAGGGCTATAACATAACCGTTGATTTCTTCGGCATCCATAAACCCCCTGGCGTATTGTTGCAGGTCATCCCAATAAACGAACTTCGGGCCTTTCTTTGTGTTCGTTTTCTTGCCCGGTATTTTAAAACCGGTCGAATGGCGTACCCTATACCGGATATGCCGGCTATTCTCATCATAATAGCCCCCGTAAGTAAATTCATACATTAGTGGCAGCTGCCCTAAAAGGTCAGGTTTTGCATCTAAATAAAACCTTCCAAATCTTCTTCTGATCCCCATCGATTGATACCCGTTGCGGTGCAATAACTTTCTTTTAAGTTTATTTGAGAGAAAATAGGTGAAAGTTTTAACCGACTTTACTCTCTGATTATTAGTGATTTATAATCAAAAACAAACATAAGAATATTTTACTAAAAAGAAAAATTTAGTCCTGCTCCCGCTACCCAGTAAGAAGAGAAAGCCTTTAACGAAAGTTAGAGGCTTTTTTGCGTTTGGTGTAATTAGATTAGTGGCGCGGTGAAAACACCGACCACAGGCTGAATATGGCAATGGGTATTTGGCAGAATTCAGACGGGAGTAATCATGCTGTTATAATTGTTTCTATGGACGATGATGAAAATGTTGAGTATTTTGATCCCGATGATGGTACCTATTCACAAACAACCCTTGATGATTTCGATCACGTAATAGAGGTTACCCCAAGGGAATAGTTCCTAGAGATAAGCTGTTTTGAAAAAGATCTAACAGAAATAAAAAAACGTGTATTTTTTCGTTCTTTGTGATACTACAAAAACCACACGATGATAAAATCTTCAAAAAAGAATAGGTATAAAAGTAATTTTAAAAAAACATAATATGAAAAGGGAGTTGTTTATTTTTTCGATTTTAACAATGATGGTCTATACATGTATGGGGCAGAAAAAAAAAGAGTATATACATATTGATCCATTAGGGTTTCAACATATAGATACAACAGTAAATAACCATTACATGCCGTGTGTAATAGAAAGGGATGGTTATAAACCTTTACTAGTTCGTTTTATTATTGTAGGGAAATGGGATTGTATTTACGATGGCCCGTATAAACCTACGTCTGAAGCATTAAAATTATATGGCAGGGAACACCTTGCCTTAATAAAGCTTAAATCCGGTATTGAATTACTAAATATTGAGCAAATCTTAGCTTTATATCACCTACCTAAAAGCTACAAAGATCTTCCTGTTTTTGTAGAAAAAGTACAAATAATACCTTCTGAAACTATTATAGGTGTCAAATCAGATATAGATAGTGTAAAAATTGTAACCAATCCTGAGAATAATCAAAAGATGATAAGTATTGTAACTAATAACTGAAGAATTTGCTCGAAAATCAAGCTATGAGGTATAGATTCTTTAGTTCCGCAGGAGCTCTCGAAGAGACCCTGTGAATGGAAGATTCTAACAGAATTTACCTTACCAGCATATTAAGCCATACTCACCTGTGTTAAAAAAAGCAAAGGCTGGAGTTTATTATGATAAAAGCAATTTAAAACAAACATAATATGAAAAGGGAGTTGTTTATTTTTTCGGTTTTAATAATGATGGCCTACACATGTATGGGACAGAAGAAGAAGGAATACATTCATTTTGACCCGTTAGGCTTTAAGCATATAGATACAACGGTAAATAATAACTATGTCCCTTCTGTAATTGAAAGAGATGGGTATAAACCTCTGTTGGTCCGTTTTTCAATTGTGGGCAAACAAGATTTTACTTATATGGGACTATATAAACCGACATCCGAGGCGCTAAGGCTATACGGCAAAGAACATATCATATTAATAAAGCTTAAACCAGGCATCGAATTGCTTAACCTTGAACAAATTATAGCTTTATATCATCTTCCTAAAAGCTATAAATCCCTTCCTGTTTTTGTAGATAAAATGCAAATCATACCTTCAGAAACTATTGTAGGTGTTAAGTCAGACATAGATAGTGTGAATATCGTTACTGATCCTGAGAACGGACAAAAAATGATAAGTATTATAACTAATAATTGACAAAGACAGGGAACGCCATAGCTGATATGCTTTTGATAAATCCGGACGGATCATCAAAAGTAATTTTAAACAAACATAATATGTTCTCAAAAATAAATATGCAAACGCAGTAGAAATCAGCCAGATAACGAAGACAAAACCCGCATTTCTTCCGCAAAGCGGTTCGAGTTTAGTCCGATTGGGGCTACCCAGTAAGAAGAGAAAGCCTTTAACGAAAGTTAGAGGCTTTTTTGCGTTTGGTGTAATTTAGATTAGTGGCGCGGTGAAAACACCGACCACAGGCTGAAGGGATAATTGAGTTTTCTTTGGATAGAAGTTAGTTGAACACTATCTTAGCCACACTAACATTGACCTAGACATATATGATTAATTCCGTAGCACAAGACCTTTTAGAACAAGCTATAGAGCTTAAAGAGGAAGGAAAGACAGAAGAAGCCATTACTGTTTATCATCAAGCTATAGAGGCCGATAAGCAATGGTCGGTTCCACATTACAACTTAGGATTGCTATATAAGTATCAGGGTGAATGGCAACTGTCGTACAACCACAATAAAATAGCTGTTACCCTAGCTCCAGAGGATGAAGCTACATGGTGGAACCTTGGTATTGCTGCTACTGCACTATTTGATTGGAAAACAGCCAGAGAGGCGTGGAATCACTTTGATCTGAACCTGGAGATTAACGATAACGAGCTTGACTTAGACCTGGGCAATGTGCCAGTCAGACTGAACCCTGATGGCGAAGCTGAAGTAGTATGGTGCAAACGTATTGACCCTGCTAGAGCTATTATCTACAATGTTCCCCTAGCTGAAAGCGACCGTAGGTTTGGTGATATGGTGCTTAATGATGGCGCAGCAGTGGGATACCGCAAAGGTAGTAATGGAGAGGATGTACCAGTGTTTAATGAACTGCAACTATTAACACGGTCTTCGTATAGCACTTACTCAGTTCAAGCCTACACCAATCTACAGGAAGATATAGACAAGCTAAATGACTTATGCAACTCCGCAAAGGTTGAATTTGAAGATTGGTCGACAATAAGAATCCTATGTAAGAAATGTAGCGAGGGAACACCTCATGAAAGTCATGATCATGATTTACAAGGTGAACCTAGCAGTGAAAGACTCTTTGGTTTTGCTTCTACAAGTAGGGATGCAGTGCTACAAGTACTAACAGACTGGCGAGCTATCACGTTATGTGAACACGATCAACTTAAGTTAGAACTTGCGTAAAGATAAGGTCTGAGGGTAGTGTGAGTAACTAATAGCAAGCAAAGTTAGGTAGGGTGCTTCTGAAGCGCATGAAAGACTACGGCATAAACCCGCTTGTCTTTTTACGAGGGCCATTTATTCCGTTTCCTTCCTTGCTTTATCGCACCAAACCTGGAGTGAGCCAGCATGGGGCCAATGCGGCAGCCACAGTAAAATTTTGATGACAAGCAACCTTATTGCGCAGACTATCGTAGATTTGATAATAACACCATTGACAAATAAAAACAATCAATCATGATCAAAAAATATTATCGCCTGTCTTTTTTAATTTTAGGCTTTTCACTCCTAACAACCCTTTCTGGTTTTGTCCAATCGAAGATGTTGGGAAAAGGAGATGCAGCGCCTGTATTTACAGCTCAGGCCAGCCTGGCCGGTAGTGAATTTAATTTTTCATTAAAAAAAGCTCTTGCTAAAGGGCCGGTTGTAGTCTACTTCTATCCTTCTGCCTATACCGGCGGCTGTGATGCGGAAGCTCATGCCTTCGCTGAAATGAAGGATAAATTTACAGCGGCAGGAGCCACTATTATCGGTATATCCGGAGACGATATTCAGCGACTGAATGCATTTTCTGCCGATCCAAATTACTGTGCGGGCAAGTTCGCGGTCGCTTCGGACCCTGAAGGCAAAATTGCAGCGACATACGGCTTGCTAATAAATCCACCGAAGCTTGGAATGAAAGACATGCGTGGCATGGAGCTTAACCATGGTTTCATCCCGCGGACTACCTACGTCATCGGTAAAGACGGTAAAATTATAGCGGTTTTTTCATCAGAAACCGATCACATTTCGCCTACCGACCATGTCGAAAAATCACTGGCGATTGTAAAAGGACTATAATTCACGGGTCTGGATTCAATATTTGTCCTGCTCCCGAGAACTAAGAAAGCCTTTAACGAAAGTTAGAGGCTTTTTTGCGTTTGGTGTAATTTTGTAGATTAGTGGTGCGGTGAAAACACCGACCACGGGCTGAATTTTTAATAATGCAATGAAAATTTATAATAAAACTTTTTTATGGATTGGGTTCATTCTTTTTATTGGGGGTGAGTATCTTAATTATTTAAAAAATTATCATGGTGTATATTTCTACATACTAACATTGTCGGGTATAATTTTAATGTATATAGGTTTTAAAAAAAACAAAGAAATTAAGGAATAGACTCATTTACCAGCTGTCCAAGTCTCCCGCCCGGCTAAGCGTCCGTGCTTGGCCGAGATAGCCCCCATTGCTGGCGTACGCGTGCTGCGTGTTGCTCACATGATTTGTAACAGGTAAGATAGCGATCATAACCATATAACAGATTTGAATCATGTGCGCCAGCATTGGGTTTTGACCCATTTATATTGCAAAGCGAATCAACTATTTCGGTGTCCCGAAACGGGAGATCAGCCTGGTAAACAATCCCGGTAGAAAGCGTTTAACAAAAAGCGCCAGTTTTTCTTCGCCTATAAATTTGCCGATATAAGGCTCGTACGTTTCATTTTGTATAGCCTTAATAATTTGTTCGGCAGCTTTATCGGCTGACAGGCCGCCATTGATCTGTTCAGATTTATTGCTGAGAAAACTTCCGTCGCCGGATATTACCGATATCGGCGTATGAATATAGCCGGGCGTAAGTATAGTTACCCTGATGCCGTACTTGTCCACCTCGGCGCGGAGGCAATCGAAATAACCGTGCAATGCATGTTTGGCGGCAGCGTAAGCCGCGCGCATCGGCGTTCCTATTTTGCCCATTACGCTGCTGGTCACCACAAAATAACCTGAACCACGCTCAATAAAATGAGGCAAAAGCGCTTTGGTTAATATGATATAACTGAAATAGTTAAGCTCCATCACTTCGCGATGAACGGCAATCCCTGTTTCTGCAACAAGCGCACGTTGTGAAATGCCGCCATTATGCACCATAATGTCGATATGCCCGAATAGCGCTATAGCGATGGGTACTTTCGCTTCCAGATTGGTACTGTCGGTAAGGTCGAGTGGGAGGATCTGTACAATGTTAAGGTGAGCGCAATTATTCTTTACCCGTTCTAATTCAGTTATTCGTCGGCTCGACAAAATAAGTTTAGCACCTTGGCGCGACAACCCGTAGGCCAGCGCTTCGCCAATACCCGAGGATGCGCCCGTGATCCATATAACCTGGTTTTTGAGTGATTTCATGAAAATTCTTTCGCCTAATTTAATAAGAGACTTCCGGATTACATATGCTTTAATTTAGAATATTAAAATGCTAACTTCAACCCAAAGCCTATATTATTTCCCGTTCCCGCGAGTTTGCAGCTCGTGGCTATGCATGGCTCCAGTTTGCACATTCACTCAAATTTAATATGTTTGAGTTATGAACCAGCAACCTGTCCCCGCAAATTCTGTAAGCCGTATACTTACCGCAAGCCTCATTGGTACCACTATCGAGTTTTTCGACTTTTATATTTATGCCACTGCCGCGGTCCTGGTATTTCCTAAGTTGTTTTTCTCGGCAGCTGATCCAACTTCGGCTATGCTGGAGTCGTTAGCTACTTTTGCGCTGGCTTTTGTTGCACGGCCAGTGGGTGCGGCATTATTCGGGCATTTCGGCGATCGTAAAGGCCGTAAGGCCACGCTGGTTGCCGCGTTAATGACTATGGGCCCATCAACGGTTGCTATCGGGTTGTTGCCGGGTTATGCCTCTATAGGCATTGCGGCTCCAATTTTACTGGCCCTGTTTCGGTTTGGGCAGGGTTTGGGTTTGGGCGGCGAATGGGGCGGCGCTGTGTTGCTCGCTACGGAAAATGCCCCGGCGCACAAAAAAGCCTGGTATGGCATGTTCCCTCAATTAGGTGCCCCCATAGGTTTTCTTATATCAAGCAGTACCTTTTTTATTCTCAGCAAAACCATGAGCGAAAGCGATTTTATAGGTTATGGCTGGCGCATCCCGTTTATTGCCAGTGCCATATTGGTTTGGGTGGGCCTGTATGTGCGATTAAAAATATCTGAAACACCTGAGTTTATGAAGATCATCAATAATGATAAACGCTCAAAAGTGCCCGTGGCTGATGTTTTTGTGAAGCATACCGCAGCCATCACCTTAGGCACGCTGGCTACCATCACTACCTTTCTGCTGTTTTATTTAATGACGGTGTTTACCCTCAGTTGGGGCACTACGGCTCTGCATTACTCTAAAAGCAATTTCCTGATCATACAAATGTTATCCATGCTTTTCTTTGGTTTAGGCATTCCGCTGTCGGCCAAACTGGCTGATAGGTACGGGCGCAACAAAATACTTATTATAGCTACTATTTTGATTATGGCATTCGGGCTTATTTTCGGCACTTTGTTTATTAGTGGCAGCCTGGCTATAACCGCTATATTCCTGTCGTTAGGCATGTTCCTGATGGGCCTTACCTATGGGCCGATAGGTACTACGCTGGCAGGAATTTTTCCGGCAGCGGTGCGGTATACCGGTGCGTCGCTGGCCTTTACGCTGGCTGGTATTTTAGGTGCATCATTCACTCCTTATTTAGCAACCACATTGGCACACAATTACGGGCTTGCATATGTGGGTTATTACTTAACATTAGCCGCAACTATTACCTTATTGGCTTTGCTGGGAGCCAGGAAAATGATGAAACAGCAAGCTGAATAATAAGAGCCATTTTATCGCCTTATTGGGTGTGATCAGCAGATGCAATATTTTTAGGCACATTGTAAATAAAATATTTTCATATATTTATAACAGCCTTTTAAACAATTGATTATCCTGCCAATACAGCCATGAAAAAAGTATTTTACAACTCCGGTTATTACTTTATTATTCTTATTCCGCTCATTTTATTAGGGTTTTTCAAGTCGTACTTCGTACAGTTCCCGAACTTCGAAAAAAAGACGACTATTATAGTACACTTCCACGCGCTGTGTTTATCCTGCTGGGTATTGTTGCTCATTGTTCAACCGCTGCTCGTACGTTATAAGAAACTAAAAATACACCGTACATTGGGGAAGTTCACCTATGTATTGGTTCCGCTCATACTTTGTTCGGTAGCAGGCATGACCATCAGGTCGGTATCGCATTTGCCTAAGCCGGTAAGCACCGAAATGATACTGAACGATATTTATCTACCTGTGATAGATGGAATTTTGTTCGTTACCTTTTATACACTGGCCATTATCAATAAAAAGAATATCCAGAAACACAGCAGTTATATGATAGCCACTGGTTTGATATTTATTAACCCAAGCGTGGCGCGCATGGGGAGTTATTGGCTAAACCTGCCTTTTTATATATCGCTTCTCTGCACAGTCCTACTTATCGACCTTATAACCATATTCCTGCTGTTTTATTTAAAAAAGAAGGGATTGAATTATCGCTCATTCGCTACGGTATTGGCATTGTTCCTCATGTATCACATTTCAATTGCGGGCCTGGGGTATTTCAGGCATTGGTTTCAATAGATTATACCTGCTATAAATTTACAATTGCATACCGCCGGAAACTTCAATACGCTGGCCGTTTACCCATCTGGCATCATCGCTACACAAAAAGGCTACAACGCCGCCAACGTCCTCCGCTACACCTGGCCTGCCTAATGCAGTTATGCTGCTGATGAACTGTTGTAATTGCTCACTTTCGCGCAGGTGACCGTTACCGAAGTCTGTCATGATGGCTCCTGGCGCAACAACATTAGCCCTGATCTTTCGCCCGCCTAACTCCTTAGCGAGGTATTTAGTATAGGTTTCTATTGCACCTTTCATTGAAGCATAAACTGACGATGCCGGCACTGTAACGCGGGTAAGTCCGCTTGAGATATTTACAATGCCTCCTCCATCATTCATTATCGGCAAAAGCCTTTGAGTAAGAAAATAAACACCCTTAAAGTGGATATTTAATAGCTCATCAAAAAACTCTTCAGTTACTTCGGCAATCGGTAAATAACCGCCGACACCGGCATTGTTGATCAAGAAATCAATATTGCTGGAATTGAAAGTGTTAGTTAAAACATTATTTAACTTATCAGCGAAAGAAGCAAAAGTTTTAAGATCGCCCATATTTAATTGCAGTGCGACAGCTTTTCGCCCTTGCTTTTCAATCTGTGCTACTACATTTTGTGCATCTTCTTGTTTGCTGTTGTAGGTTAGTATAATGTCTAATCCTTTTTCTGCCAGGCGTAAAGCCATGTCTTTCCCTAATCCGCGGCTGCCCCCAGTTACTAGTGCAATTTTATTCTTATTTTCCATAGTGCAATTTTTTATAAAGATAAAGAGCAAAACAGGATGCTTGTTTGTGTCAATCAATCCATTTTTTGTATAAATCAAATAAATCGATGCGAATAGTTTCTTTAACTTTACTATGAGGGAACATGCATATCGGGTTTTAGGTGATAATAAGTTTGCCTAAATTTATGCAAACAAATAATTATCCCCAACGAATTATTATTTCTGAAATGATCTATTATACACAACTTATTTTCATTAAGCCCGGGTGCGAACAGAAGTTCCATGCTTTTGAAGAAAAAGTACTGCCGCTTTTGAAGGAGCATAATGGGGAACTTGTTTATCGCATCAGGCCCGATAAAAGTGCGTTTGTTGAGAGCAGTAGCGAACTGCCTTACGAGATCCATTTAGTAACTTTTGGCAGCAAAGCTGATTTTGAAGACTATAAAATTGATCCGAATCGGTTGGATTTTATGGAACTGAAAAACAACTCGGTTGAAAAGATGATCTTGATTGAAGGTTTCGCATTGTGATGATGACTATTAAATTATTAAACCAGCCATCTTATTAAAAAGCCTCCCTTATGTTTAAATAAATTCCGGAAAAGCCATACCCCATACCATAGTCGACAGTAATGTTGGTGCGGTCGGTTTTATTCATCTTAATGCGAAGCCCCGCACCGCCTCCCGGCGCTACGGTATTAAAAAGATTTTGGCTGGCATAGGGCAGCGGATTACTTGCTGTGGTACAATCAATAAAAGTAACACCGCCTAATAGTCCATCCCTTGTGATCCTAAAACGAAACTCAGATTCACCATATAGCATATTAGTGCCTCTAAACCTGCCCTGTATATACCCTCTGCCCGATCTGTTATACGTATCCCAGGTAATAGATGGCAGTTCTAAATAAGGCACATGCCCTGATATTACGTTCGTTCCCCAAAACCAAAATGCTATTAAGTTTCGCGGAATGTCCTTATTTACATTGATATAGGTGCGATATTCATAATACAGTATGGTGCTATTTTTCGAACTGCCAAAAAATGTTGGATTTACACGGTAGCTCACATTTAAATAATATCCGCTATAAGGGTTTATCGGGTTGTCGCGACTATCATGCATAATTTCAGCAGCTAAACCATCCGTACCGTATTGTGTAGTATTAAAACCATAAGCTTGCGAATAGATATAATGCGAAGTAAGATGTATAGGTGAGTCCAGCTTTAAAGATTCATCCTGTATTTTAAAATTACGATCGATCATTACTGCCATACCTGCATACCAATGATTATCATTTATCTTTCTCAAAAAAGTTTCATACAACCTTAGGTAGTCGTACTTTAATGGTTGTGACAAATCGCCCTTGGTTGTTGCACTCAGGCCGTTAAAGTTAAAAGTGTAAGGTTCACTATGGAGGCCATATATGCCAAGGCCATAGGTAGGCTGAGTGAAAAATAATAAACGATTATCGCCTGATATATACCATTTATTTTGTGCGGTGTAAAGATCATACCTTAAGCTTAATATAACCTGGTCTTTTGTGGTTACAGAAGTATTCAGCAAGGCGGTAGTAAGGTTAGTCGTCTTTGGATCGCCCATATATTTGGTAACGCTTACCGCCGCGCCTAGCACCACACCATTTGCCGGGCTGTAACCAATAACGGGTAGAAATGAGAAGTTACTTTTGCCCATGTGTGAAGTGTCAATTGGTTTTGCGGGCTTCTTGGTCAACTTTCGCAGCACATCAAAAATATCGATCTCAGGAATTGAAATTGTGGAGTCAGTGTTTGCCTTTTTCTCCTGGGCATAACAATTACTTCCGATCACAATTATAGTGGCCATTGCTGTCATAATAGTCCTCAACCCATTAAAATATTGCCGAATGGAATTCATGTTATTGGTTTACACAGACTATAGTTCTAATAAAAGATGTTTAAATTTATGATGTTTAAGCGCTTAAAAATAACCGGGGAAAACGATACGGGTTCCATATTCCAAAATGCATCAACAAGAGGCTTTAATGCTGCTATATTGTGAGTCTAAGTTGTGCTACGCTAAACTTCTTCCTTTTCACTCATGATCTCATTAACAACGGATCTTGGCATATATAATCCTTCTACAGGACTCGTTTTATTGCGATTTTTGTTTTCAAAATTTTCAGCTTCAGCTCTGAGTGATTTTTTTTGCGGTGGTAATGGATAGGTCAATGAATACTCGTCGCTTTTCTTTTTAATTTGTATGATCATATATCCCCGGTCTTTCTCTACAAAAGTTACATTAACTGTGTTAAAAAAGCTAAAAGGTATATAATCATCAATACGATTACTTTTTGTAGAAAACTCAATTGATGGCAATAGCGCAGTTAATGGATTTCCCTCACTCTTTACTAACGATTCCGTCAGGTCTTTTACATTGTCAAAGCCCCACTTAAAACCATCAAAATTAAGTGAGGTCGAAAGTTTAGGAACAACAGCATTATATTTGATCAGCCCCCAACGGGTTAGAATTATTTTATCTCCATTTGGATATGACCAGTCTATTAAATAATTATAGGGATTGTTAAACCTGCTCGAAAGGTAAATAAGCTGTTTGATTTGAATAATAAACAATGAGAACATGAAAAATGCTAAAAATAAGGCCAAGGGATTGCCCAAAGTATATTTCTCATCTACTGAATTGTTACACCAGATAACACAAATCACAAAGAAGACAAAAAACGTTACTGCTGCGGTTGCATATAAACTAGATGCTCTTTTAACCAATGCTTGTGTAGTTGGCGTATCCTTTAATTTTTCAGGGTCAGTTGCGGGCAAAAAAATATCTTGATTAGATATGTCGTTCTCATTATTGACACGGCTTGTTGAAACTGGCGAATCTATTTTACTTTCCTCAACAACAGGTATTTTCAAAGGGGTGTCTGTAACTATATCTTCTTCCGCTTTTTCCGGCTCATTTTTATTGTCGGTATCAGTTGTGTTTTTATTCTTTTTTGCAGAATAAGCTGTTTTAATATAATCTGCTAATAAAACAGTTATAATTACTAATAGAATACAACATGAAATGATCTTGAATAAGCTCATTGTTTGTAATAAATCTTGTTACCCTTTTATTATGTGACAATTAATTCACCAATCAAATAGCTGTCTTTTTGGAGCTTTAGTAATAGTTTATTTACGTATGTAAGTAATTGTATTAGAGTTAAATAATAAAATTAACGATAATTTTATCCAATCCAAGTAGAAAAGAGTAATATAATTCTATTTCGCCAAGTTAAGATTTGACTTTTGAATGAGCCTAAAGGAATAGCCCGTTTAACGAAGTTTGCTATATTGTGGGTTGAAAGTTCTAAAACATAAAATAGTGAAAGCATTAACATTATCAACGTTCGGTAGTTCAGATGTATTGGAGTACAAAGAAATAGATAACCCCGTTTTAAAAGACGGAGAGATATTAATAGAAATGAGAGCCGCAGGTTTAAACTTTGCCGACCTGATGAGGAGAAACGGAGTTTATCCAATGAGGGGTAATGCTCCCTATATTAATGGATTTGAAGGCGCAGGAATAGTTAAAGGCAGCAACAATCATCCTGAATTTAAAGTGGGTGACCGGGTTGCATTTGCAGATGTGCCATTTGCGAATGCCGAATTAGTTGCGGTTCCGTTTGAACATGCGATCCCTCTGCCCGATGAGATCAGTTTTGAAACTGCTGCATCAATAATGCTGCAAGGTCTTACGGCGCATTACTTAACAGCCGACAGTCATAAAATTAAACCCGGAGAAACTGTGCTTATTCATGCTGCAGCGGGTGGTGTCGGGCAACTGCTCATCCAGGTTTGTAAAATATTGGGGGCAAAAGTGATTGGCTTAACATCTTCAGAAAACAAAAAAGAAGTGGCTCTTTCACTTGGCGCTGATGTGGTGTTTTTGTATGGCCAGGACTGGGTAACAAAGGTTTTAGAGATATGCCCCGCTGGTATTGATGTAGTTTATGAAAGTGTGGGGACTACTATGGAGGGCAGCCTTGCAGTAACAAAAATACTGGGAAAGGTAGTTTTATTTGGCCTTGCCGGTGGCAAATTAGAATTGGGCAATCCATTATGGATCATAGCGCATTCAAAAACTATTACGGGCGGTGATCTGTGGAACTATCTTACTTCAAGAGAAGAAAGGCTAAGAAGATCAAAGGAATTTTTTGATTGGGTTATTGCGGGGGAAATAAAAGTCTCTACGCCAACAATTTTTAAATTATCAGAGGGCAAAAAAGCACATGATTTTATGGAAGGAAGACATAGCACAGGCAAGATATTGATGGTGCCTTAGACAATTTACCCGGTTAGTTTCCCATTTGCCAAAAAATACATGATGGCCTTAATCAGTAACTACACTTTTTTGAATGTTATTATTGGTATCCCAAAGGCAGAGCAAGATAATGATGGAAATAACCGGTAAAAATAGAGCGGCTATATACCAGCGCCAGAAACTTCGACCGGATTGATTAGCTATAATACCCGCTACCGACTGAAAACAATTAATGATGCTAAACACGAGTGCGATAAACAAAAGTTGTAATACCCACATGATGATTTAATTTAAAAGTTAATATTGGTTAGTAGTAGAATTATCGATCGGATTCATTTGTTTTAATTATTTGCAGATTTTTAATAAAAATTTAGGCTGGCATCGCCAAATTAAGCGTCGACGCTTAATTTAGAATACATTCATTTATCGACACTTGAATGGGCGGGAAAATGTTCTTAACTTTGATATAGATATTAAAATTGATCATGGCAAAGTTTTTTAACGAAATTCAGCCGCATCATAAGGAATTTATAGAAAAGCAGCGGGTGTTCTGCGTTGCTTCAGCTCCATTGAGTGCAGATGGGCACGTTAATCTTTCGCCAAAAGGAATGGACTGTTTCAAGGTATTTTCGCCAAATCGTGTTGCTTATATGGATATTATTGGCAGCGGCAATGAAACATCGGCGCACATTTTAGAGAACGGCCGCATCACTTTTATGTTTTGCGCTTATGAGGGGCCACCTAATATTTTGCGATTGTATGGCAAAGGTTACACAATAATACCCGGTGACGAAGACTGGCAGGAATTATCGGCAAATTTCAAACTCGTTCTTGCCACCCGGCAAATTATAGTGGCCGATATTAATATGGTGCAAACATCCTGCGGTTTCAGTGTTCCTTATTACAGTTACGAAGGCGAAAGAGATCATGCTGAAAAATGGGCCAGCAACAAAGGTGCCGAAGGATTGGAAGCATATAAGGCAGAAAAGAACCTTGAAAGTTTGGATGGTTTGCCTACTGCGCTATTAAAATCAGGATAATGTAAATCGAACCGCCAATTAAACATAAAGCACCCCAACTCTGGCGCAATTATGTGACGTTCTGTTGCGGGCAGCGCACTTGTGCCTATGCAATTTATTCTATTCAATCCCAAAAACTTTCCGACGATGCAACCAAAGATGGCAGTTCCAATACAGGTTCCACTTCCAGATTGCTTGCCCATAGTTCAGTCGAGAATTTTTTGAATGATTCAAGTGCGATTAAAGCTTCATGCGCTTCTTCGTTTTCAAACTGATCAAAGTGCATGAATGTTTTTCCATCGGCCAGCAAATAAGCGCTGTATTTAATACCCGGATGGTTGATTATTTTCAACTCAGCGACTACCTGTTTTATGTTTTCCTGGTTAGTGGCAGCATATTCCTGCGTTGTGGTGTATTGAACCCTGACTATTTTCATGGCAATAATTTTTATTAAAGATAATGAAGCTATAGTTCACAAACTATACCCTTAAAACGCTTCATTCAAATTCAGGAAAAACCCTTTGTTGCCAAACCTGCCGAAGGCGTAATCCAGTGCCAGGTTGGTACGGGTTGCTTTGTTGAACAGCACACGCAAACCAGCGCCATAGCCGGGTTGAAACACCTGGAATAGTTTAGTACCTTGTTCGTCATTGCCGCTTTGCAAGTTTCCGAAGGCAACACCGCTGATAAATTTGTTGGCCAGTATCGGGAAGCGGAATTCGGCTTCAGTATCATTGAATTCAGTGCCTTTAAAGTATTGAGAGGTATAACCCCTGCCGCTTCTAAAGGTGCCATCGCGGGCGGTACCGGGTAGTTCAAGATAAGGTATGGTGCCGCTCAATAAGTATGACCCCCAGTTCCAAAGGGCAAGTACGGTTTCGGGGTTCTCTTCTGATAAGCTAATGTATTTTCTGAAATCGGTAGTAAATTGTACGGCATTTTTTGTACTGCCTATCCATGTTTGATTGATGCGGAAGCCGGCATCAAAATAAATGCCTTTATAGGCGCGATTCGGATTGTCACGCGTAGTGTATTCTACATTAAAAAGGAAACCATCTGCCGAGTAATGGTCCTGTGGTAATCCATGCTGATTGTTGTAAACGCTGGATGGCGTTGCATTATTAACGGTATCCTTGTTTTGAATATCACGCCGAATATCAAATGACATCCCGGCACCTAAAAAAAGTCCTTTAGATACTTCTTTATAAGCCTTTTCTCTTACCTGGAAAAAGTAGGAATGGATGGGATAAACCTTATGGGTAGGGTCTTCCAGTATTTCATCTGTGCCTGTTGCAGGCAAGTCGCGGCCTATGCCCAAACCATAATCGGGTGTTACCGTTTTTGCAACTACCAGGCTACCCTGAAAGTTCCACTTATTGCCTGGAGTAAATATATTATGGTTTAGGTAAAAATAAATGATGCCTTTGCTAGTGATAGAAGCTGATGTTGCACCAACGGAAAGGAGCGTGTTAGGGTCGTTACCTAATCTTTTACCTGCTACAGCCTTAATACCTATTTGGGCACCAATGGTTGGGTTGGCGGCAACGTTAGGTACAATAGTAATACCCGACCCTTTATGAAGTGTATCGGCTTGTTTTTTAGGGTGAAAAACGTCGCGTACTAAATCACCAAAATCATATTGCTTGTTGATGTCATACGATGGGCTTTCGAGTCTCAGATTCTTAATCCGTAATGAATCAGCCTTTAGCGAATCAGCCGGGGCACCTACCTGGCCAAAAGCACCGTACCGCATGCTGATAAACAAGAGTAATAATATCGATCTTAATAAAAAGCGTGCGCTAAAGGCTTGGTTGAACTTCACTGCTAGGGTATAAATATTTGATTTCAAATAAATAAGTTGTATTAATAATGTTACATATTTAACCAACAGATGCGCTAAATGTTTTATACCTAAGTTGCCCGGCTGCGTATGCAGTGCCGGTATTTGAAATTTGCAAATAATGGATTGATGTTTGCAATCTTTTTAGCCCGCTTTCTGCCCATCTTTGTTTTAACAATATTATTAAACACAGCAATATGAATTTAACAGGAAATACGATCTTAATAACCGGCGGAACATCGGGCATTGGCCTTGCTTTTGCCGAGGAATTTATAAAAGAAGGCAATAAAGTGATCATAACCGGTCGTAGGGAAGATAGGCTTAATGCTATTAAAGATCGTCTACCCCAAATTATCGCCAAAGTGTCGGATATTGCCGATACAACTCAAAGGGTTGAACTGGCAGCCTGGATCAATGAAAATCATCCTGATACAAATATTGTGATCAATAATGCCGGGGTTCAATTTATAACAGATTTTAAAAATGGAGTTAACCTAAACAAAGTACAATCAGAGGTTGATACTAATTTTATTGCACCCGTTCATCTGGCTTCATTGTTTGTGCCGATATTAAAAGGCAAGCCAAATGCAGCTATCATTAATATTACATCGGGCCTTGCCTTTGTACCTATTGCAATGATGGCAATTTATTGCGCCACCAAAGCCGCTATGCACTCTTTAACCCTATCGTTGCGTTATCAGCTTAAAGAAACCGGGATAAAAGTATTTGAAATTGCCCCACCTTCGGTTGATACCGAACTTGGGCACGACAGGCGTGAAGATAAAAACCAGTCGCACGGTGGTATCCCCGTTAGTGAATTTATTGAAGGCGCTATGGCAGCCATTAAAAATGATGAGTATGAAGCTGCTATAGGAATGTCAGCTGGCTTACGCTCAAAACGCGAAGAGGTGTTTGAGCAGCTTAACAGCAGGTTTTAGTGCGGTAACATTACCTGATTATAGAAAGCTTTTATTCGAAAGGATGAGGGCCTTTTTATAATTGGTAGTCATTATATTTGTTAACTGCGAATGAGTTTCGCGGCAAGCTAATTAAATTATCAACAAAGATTATGAGTACATCAAACAACGAGGCTGAAGCAAACGCGCAAATACCACACAATGTATATTTTGAAGGCAAGGTACAAAGCCTTGGGATTGAAACCGAAAGAGGGCGCGCTACAGTAGGCGTTATGAAAAAAGGATCGTATCAGTTCTCGACATCATCGACCGAAAAGATGGTAGTTATTTCAGGAGAAATGAACATAAAATTAGAAGGGCAAGAATGGAAGAAATACAATCAGAATGAGAGTTTTGATGTTGCTGCAAATGCTGTTTTTGATATTATATGTGATACTGATGTTGCCTACATTTGCTATTACGGACAATAACCTTAACCCGATAGGATGCCAAATAAAAAAGCCAGGCTGTTAGGCCTGGCCCACTTCTATGAAAGCTATGCTGATTCACCCTTTGTTTCAGCACCACAAGTGTTCGGAAGATGTGAAAAGAGCCCGGCCATGTGCGATTCCTTCCCCGGGGAAGGGAAGGAAGGGGTTCACAAAATGTGCTGATCATAGCGCATAGACCCCTCCCTGCCACTGCTCATCCAGCCGCACCCCTCCCATGGGAGGGAATAAAAATAATCTTCCGAACACTTGTGGTTCCAGCACAAACAAATTTTGCCAGATTTATTTAGATTAGAAAGCAATTACAGCTTGTTAATGTAGCGCATTAAAATTTGAAACTATAAAGCAGCTTTATGCGCTATGATTGTTTTTCTTTAATGAATTAAAATACTCCGAAGGCGACAGCCCTGTAAATTTTATGAAGGCTCTGAAAAAAGTAGTTCTTGAAGTAAACCCTATTTCCCAGCAAATGCCTTCAAGGGTTAGTTGTTTCCATCCCAGGTCATCAATATTATTTTTCAGATATTCAATTCTCCTTAAATTTATAAAATCCTGAAAATGCAGGTTAAACTCACTACTTATCAGGTTAGATAAATGATGAGCCGGAATACCCGTTTGTTCCGACAGGTCTTTTACCGTTATCCCTTTATGCAGATAAGGTTTTGTTTGGGTGATAACGCTATCCAGAATAAGGAGGTATTCGTCTTTCTTCTTAGAACTAAAAAGTTGCTTCACTACCAGGTCCTTATCAATTTTGCTGGTTGTTTTTAGGGGAACATAAGGAGTGTATTCAGATGTGCTGAGCCCTACATGCTCCAAACTGTAAAGGATATGCGGGTTGGATATTAAGAAAACCAGTATGAGCAATAAGATGAACGACATAGTGGTGTCGCTAACAAAATCAAGGCTGATAAAGCTGAGGTTAATGATGCGCTGTATAAGCAACGAAGTAAATAACACGATCAGGGTGATGTTAAATATTTTTACCCAATTAATAAGCCTGTAATTGTAATGATTAGGGATCAAATGCCTCCTGCGTTCAAATTTTATAATACAAATACTTTGTAAAACGGTATAAAACAACCATAAAAGCGATTTTGCAATAGAAAGATTATAATACAGATCGGCATGCGAAACATTGATAAACCAATTGATAGAACTATCTGCCAATGCTCTATGAATAGCCGCGGGATTCTTCAGGCTGGTATTGATCAGAACTAAAATAACTGCAATAAAAGGTACAAAGTTTAACCAGTCAAATTTCTGATTGGCCCTATAAGGGTCAAATATATTACGTATGTATAAATAGGCGCTTGGGGCAACCAGGTAAATTATGGCTTTAGCGAAAATGAAAAGGAATGGCACATCAGGCAGAGCCCCAACCATGTAACAAAAGTTGTAGATAGAGATAATAGACAAGCTAAATACACACAAACTCAAATAGAAGTTTTGGGATAGATATTTTTTCGAAGAGAGTAATATGATTGATACCCCAATCCTGCCAACCCTGTTGAAAAGAAGAAAAATGGTAAAAGTTTAGAATCCATAGACTGTCTTTTTTATTTTAATGAGTATTTTTTTTGTTACATAATGTTTTGTTACGTAACCTATTTTTATTTGTTGCGTATAAACACGGTTTGCACGTTTCATATTTTAAATTCAACGATCAATTATAATATGAAACAACGCTACGGAATATTCAAATTTATTTAACACTGTATATCAGATAGATACATTTTTAAAAATGGGTGTTTAAACAGTTGCTATATTTCCCTGTTTTGTTTCAAATTTTAATTTGCAACAGTATTGACCACGATCTGGTACAATAAATTATACAACCTCGGAAAGCACGGGTATTAGTTGCTTCTTTACCGCCTCTTGAAATTTTAAATAATCCTTTACAGCTTGGCCTGCGTAGCCAATAGCGAAATCAGTTATCGCTTTGGCAAACACATTGCTATTGCCAATATAACCGGTGATCTCGGGCGAAAAGCCACTTTTAGCATGCGACTTTGCTAATGACCAACCGCATAATAACGCATAGTTAGAAAAAATACCAGGTGTAAAATTTTCAATATTGGCACCTGCTTTCATGTCGCGCAATTGCCTTACATAAAAATCACGGCCACTTTTATCACTTGTCCACCCTAAAAATATGTCGCTCACAGTTTGCATAAGCCGTTGGCCGTTTACTATCCGCTCGCCATGATTTTTATATATCGCCTTTTCGGTATAGGCTTCTAATACCGAACTATTTGCTTCTTTAACTTGTAAAATGAGTGCATCATCATCTTCGGCAACAAATAATGCTATAAAGCACCTCGTTCCTACACTACCTACTCCAACTACTTTAATAGCGGCATCTACCAGCCTAAATCTATTTAATAATATCTTTTTGTCTTCAGTTAGTGTTTTATAATATTTATCAAAAAAAGCCTTGGCGCTCTCAATAAGCTGGTCTACTTCCGGCGGATGATAAATTAGTGGTGGTTCATCAACTATTCTTCTTTTTCCATCCTTTAAAATGGAGATCTTCGGGAAGACGTGTTCATGTGTTCTGTATTTTGCTTTATCAGCGGCAGTTTGTACCCGCTTAATAAAATCCGGTTCTTTTTTGAATAATTTAAGAATAGTTTTTTTGTCAAGGCGACTATACCATATATCAAGCTGATGCATGGTTGAGTATTTCCGCATTTTATTGGCATACATTTCCACAGTATCCAGCACCGCTTTACCTATTATTTTTTCTGTAAACCCTTTATAACGGCCTGCAAGTACAATACTTGCGGTCAATCTTTTTAAATCCCATTCAAAAGGAGCGGGTAGGGTTTCATCAAAATCATTAATATCAAATACCTGGTTTCGTTCAGGTGTTGCATAGCCGCCAAAATTGAATAAATGACAGTCGCCGCAAGATTGAACAAATATGCCTGAAGAAGGAGTATGGGAAAGGTCTTCGGCCATTATATTAGCCGTGCCCCTGAAAAACGCGAATGGTGATTGGAGCATTCGGGAATGCCTGATGGGTACAAGCTCCTGTACTCTGTCACTGTTTGAATCTATAATAAGCTGAACAGGGTCTAAACGATCATTACTTGCATAGGCAGAACTGCTTTGCGCTTCCCTTGGCGTATGCATACGTTGTTTTTTGCCGTTAGCAATGCGCTCAACTACAGGGATTAATGGCTGCCAAAGCTTTCTTTCATTTTTCATATCTAAGGCAAGTGCGGCTAGGTGTTTTTTAATCTAACTAAGTGTTTTTGTCACTTTAGTTTAATTAAGTTGTATTATGTATATGCATTGTATAAACAACAAAGGCATTATTATGTTTTAAGAATTGTAAAAAATATTTACAAATAAATTTTAATATACCCGGTTACCCGAAGTAAAGGAGAGCATGGATCAACCCCAATTCTTGTAATAGGACAAAAATGAACGTGTTGCAAATCAAAACCTGAACATCGTTTCATTTAACAAATAAGATCTTTGTTTCAAAAAAGCAAAAATGAACACATCAAAATTTGAAACACTAAAAAGGATATTTTATCTTTTTATTATAGCTACAGGTTCAAATACAGTGTAATATTTACAATAACTGTTTCAGCTTAAAATCTGCAACTTTGTAAGGCTTTGATTGCCACTTTATTTAAATGGCTGCGTTTAAACTTAATTAGAAGAACAAGTTACGAAAACGTTCCAGTAAATTATCCTAAATAAAATTAAAAAAAAATCAGGTTTATTGCCATATTGCCGCCCCAAATAAATTTTATTTCTGACCGAAGTATAAAAGTTTAATTTGTTTTATGAAGGGTTGATTTTGATTTTGCAATATCATTGTAAAAAACAGATCACAGAACTGTATTTAAAAAACAAATGCGCTGTGAATGTTATTCTTATGCTGTTTATTTGCTATGCGATAAATAACATAAATAATAACAATTATTTATTATTAAAAATATGATATTTGCATACCAACGGGTTCAAACCTGTTAATATACCTTCAATTCAATCTAATGGAAAACTCTTCAGCCCAGCTCAAAATCCTTTCAATTGATATCGGGGGCTCACATATTAAAGCAACTATTTTAAATAGCAAAGGCGAACTGCAAAAGAATTACGAGAAAGTGGTAACCCCGATACCCGCAAATCCTGAAAATGTACTTATCGCCATTAAAAAATTGGTTGAAAAATTTCCCGGTTATAATCATATATCTGTAGGTTTTCCGGGATATGTGCGTGATGGCGTGGTTAAAACGGCCCCTAACCTGGGTACAGCCGATTGGAAAGATGTTGATTTTGCTGAAAAACTTACCAAAGAACTGGGCAGCCCAACAAAAGTTGTTAATGATGCCGATATGCAGGGCTTAGGTGTTGTTAGCGGCAAAGGTTTTGAAATGGTGCTTACTTTGGGTACCGGGTTTGGAACTGCTTTATTAATGAACGGGCATTTATTGCCACATCTGGAAATCTCTCATCATCCAATCAGTAAAAAATATATATACGACGAGTTCGTTGGTGAAAAGGCGTTGGAAAAGGAAGGGAAAAAGAAGTGGAATGAGCGTATGGTAAAAGTTTTTGAAGTTTTAAAAACAGTATTCAATTATGACACTTTGTATATAGGTGGCGGGAATGCTGATAAACTTACTTTTAAGCTGGATGACAATATGAAGATTGTTACTAATGAAGATGGAATAAAAGGCGGATCAAGATTATGGACAGTTGAACATGATCCTGAAACGGCAAATCCTTCAGCATAATCACTAATCACCTAATCGATATACTATATATTACAAAAGATGGATACAATTACAATACCAAGCATTGAGGAACTGGGCATAAATACAGTTCGCATTTTATCAGCAGATGCTGTACAAAAAGCAAATTCAGGACACCCGGGTACTGCTATGGCACTTGCGCCAATGGGCCACGTACTTTGGAAAGAATTTTTGAACTATAATCCCAAGAACCCACATTGGGCAAACCGCGACAGGTTTATCCTATCATGCGGCCATGCTTGTATATTGCAATACAGCTTTTTGTACCTTACCGGATATGATGTTAGTTTAGATGATATAAAAGACTTCCGCCAGTTAAATAGTAAAACTGCCGGTCACCCTGAATATGGCCTGTGTCCGGGGATTGATGTAACCACTGGTCCGCTTGGTCAGGGTTTTGCAAATGGTGTAGGCTTTGCTATTGCTCAAAAGCATTTGGCAGCCCGTTACAACAAACCAGGTTTCGATCTTTTCAATTACCATATATATGCTATCACCAGTGATGGCGATATGATGGAAGGTGTAACATCAGAAGCTGCATCGCTTGCCGGCCACCTTGAATTGGGTAATATTATTTATTTATACGATGACAACCACATCTCGATAGAAGGTGCAACTGATATTACTTTTAATGAGGATGTAAGCGAGCGTTTCAGAGCTTATGGCTGGCATGTACAGGATTTACCCGATGTTAATGATGTTCACGCGTTAGAATTAGCATTAACCAATGCTAAAGCTGAGACACAAAAACCATCGTTGATCCGCGTACGTTCATTAATTGCTTACGGTAGCCCGAATAAATCAGGTACTGCAGGTTCACACGGTGCACCACTAGGTGCCGATGAAATAAAATTAGTAAAGGAGTTTTTTGGATTCGATCCGGATAAATCATTCAACGTGCCTGCTGAAGTATTAGAGTACTACCACAAAGTAGGCTCAAGGGGCGAGGATACTGAGGCTAAATGGAATAAATTATTTGCAGATTACAAATTGCAATTCCCTGAACTTGCAGAAGAATATGAAACTGCGGTTAAAGGCGAGCTTCCTAAAGGATGGGCTGCTGATCTGCCAACGTTTAAAGCATCTGACCCTAAAATGGCTACCCGTGTAGCATCAGGCAAGGCATTAAATGCAATTGCTGCAAAAGTGCCTTATTTAATAGGTGGTGCTGCTGATCTATCACCATCAACTGAAACTAACTTAAAATCATTCGATTCATTTACATCAGAAAACAGGGGCGGACGTAACTTCCACTTTGGTATCCGCGAGCATGCTATGGGTTCAGCAATGAATGGTATGGCTTTAACTGCAGGTGTTATTCCTTTCGGTGCAACATTCCTGATGTTCTCTGAATACATGCGCCCGCCGATCCGCTTGGCATCCATTATGCAAATAGCTCCAATATTTGTTTACACACACGATAGTATTGGCTTAGGTGAAGACGGAACCACTCACCAACCGGTTGAGCAGTTAGCTTCACTGCGTTCTATACCACGCATTACAGTTATTCGCCCTGCTGATGCGAATGAAACAGTACAGGCATGGAAAGTAGCTCTTGAGCATAAGGGCGGCCCGGTTGTATTGGTATTTACCCGCCAGGGCTTACCTATCATCGATCAGGATAAATATGGTAAAGCTACTGAATTGGTAAAAGGCGCTTACATATTATCTGAAGCCAGCAAAAACCCTGACCTGATACTGATGGCAACCGGCTCCGAAGTTTCTTTAATTATGGAAGCACAGGCTAAGCTGGAATCTGAAGGTATCTCAACACGTGTGGTAAGTATGCCATCATGGGAATTGTTTGAGAAACAGGATGCGGCTTATAAAGAAAAAGTATTCCCGAAAGCATACAGAAAACGTTTGGCAGTTGAAATGGCATCGCCAATGGGATGGCATAAATACACCACCGATGAAGGCGATATGTTAGGTATGACCACCTTTGGTGAATCAGCCCCTGCAGAAGACCTTTACAAACACTTCGGCTTTACGGTAGATAACGTAGTTAAAAAGGCAAAAGCACTTTTATAGAGTTAAAACACAGACTTACGAAGTTTTTAAAACTTCGTAAGTCTTACATTTAATTGAGTATTTAGTAGCTACTAGTAGCAATATTTTTTATTACTTAATGCTAGCTATCTTAAAACAAAGATCTTGATACTAGATACTAATTACTTGATACTATTCAAAAAATGAATTGGCAAAGTAACATCATAAAAACTCTTGAATGGTCTGACACCATCATCAATCTTGAAGGAAAACAAAGGGTTGCTGATGAAATAGCCGCAAAGGTTAAGGATGGCGATATATTGGGGGTAGGTTCCGGTTCAACAGTTTATGTGGCTCTATTAGCTATTGCGAAACGCATAAAGGAAGAGAAGCTAACTATAAAGGCTATCCCAACCTCTATTGAAATTTCGCTATTTTGCAGTAAGCTGGGCATACCTTTAACTACCTTGTATGAAAACAAACCCGACTGGCTGTTTGATGGTGCCGACGAAGTTGATCCAAACCACAGTTTAATAAAAGGCAGAGGTGGCGCTATGTTCAAAGAGAAATTGCTGATAAGCTCAAGCCCTATTACTTATATTATTGTGGATGAAAGTAAACTGGTAAAAAAGCTGGGCACTAATTTCCCGGTACCTATAGAGGTTTTCCCATCTGCTTTATTGCACGTTGAGGATGAACTGAGAAAAATAGGTGCGAACAGTTTGCAGATCAGGCCCGCGAAAGGCAAGGACGGCCCGATTATTACCGAGAACGGTAATTTGGTGCTCGACGCGCATTTTGATGATATTGATGATAATATGGAGATTAAAATAAAATCAATAACCGGAGTAATTGAAAGCGGCCTTTTTATAAAATATAATGTAAATGTACTAATGGCATAATAATTACGGTTTAATGATATAGCAGATTTAATACAACCGTAGATTTGTATAACACCCAACCTAAAAAGAATAATTAAATATTAAAATAATGGCAACCAATAAAGTAAAACAAATACACAGCTTTGGTCAAAGTATCTGGCTGGATTTTATAGACCGTGAGATCATCGCATCAGGAAAATTGCAAAAACTGATTGACGAAGAAGGCATTAGAGGCGTAACCTCAAACCCGGCAATTTTTGAAAAAGCCATTACCAGCGGTACAGATTATGATAGTGATATTGTTACGCTATCAAAAACATATACTGATAACGAGGAAATATTTTTTGGCCTTGCCGTAAAAGATATCCAGAATGCAACCGCCTTATTTGAAGGTGTATATAATGAGTCAAAAGCTGAAGATGGTTATGTAAGTTTAGAGGTATCTCCATTTTTGGCACTTAAAACAGCTGAAACTGCTGCCCAGGCTGAAAAACTATGGAAACAAGTTGACCGTAAGAACGTGATGATCAAAATTCCGGGCACTAAACCGGGTTTGGCAGCAATTCGCCAATCGATAGCAAAAGGTATCAACATTAATGTTACCCTGCTTTTTGGTTTACCACGTTACGAAGAAGTAACTGAGGCTTATATATCAGGTTTGGAAGATCATTTGGCAGCAGGCCACTCTATCGGCCATATCTCATCAGTAGCCAGCTTCTTTTTAAGCCGTATTGATGTTTTGGTTGACCCAATGCTGGATGAAAAAGGCTTAGGCGATCTGAAAGGTGAAGTTGCTATCGCGTCAGCTAAAAAAGCATACGAAATTTATAAAAGAGTATTCAGCGGCGAGCGTTGGGAAAAACTGGCTGCAAAAGGTGCCCAAAAACAGCGTTTATTATGGGCTAGTACCAGCAGCAAAAACCCTGCATTTAAAGACACCAAATATGTTGAAGCCCTGATAGGCGATGAAACAGTTGATACCGTTCCGTTAGAAACTATTGAGGCTTTTGCCGATCATGGCATTGCTGAAGATACTTTAGAGCAAGGTTTGGATAAAGCAACCGAAACATTAGACAGGTTGAAAAAAGCAGGCATAGATATTGATCAGATCACCCAGCAATTAGAAGATGAGGGTATTGATAAATTCAATAAACCTTTCGAAAAATTATTGCAGGCAATTGAAGATCAAAAAAATAAAAAATAATCCATTGGAGACTTTAACCATAAAATTCCTGTTTTTTGACATCGGGGGCATATTGCTTACTAACGGCTGGGGCCATGAATCGCGCGAGGAAGCGGCCCGTAAATTCGGGCTTGATTATAGCGAGGTTAAAGAGCTGCATACTTTCATATTTAATGTATATGAAGCACATGGGGTTGACCTTGACGAATATCTTGATACCGTAATCTTTAATCGCCCGAGAGATTTTGACCGCGAGGATTTTAAGGAATTTATGTTTGCGCAATCACTTGAGCTGCCAGATATGCTTGCCTGGTTAAAGGAATGGAAAAAGGATTGTGGTTTCAGGATAATTGCCATTAATAACGAGGGCAAGGAACTGAACGACTATCGTGTTAAAAAATTCAAACTACACGATGTATTTGACGCGTTTGTTTCTTCATGCGAAGTAGGCATCCGCAAACCTGATCCGGCTATATTTAAACTGGCAATGGGCATAGCTATGGCGCAGCCACAGGAATGCGTGTATTTCGACGACCGCAAAATGTTTGCGCTTGCCGCCAAGAAATTAGGCATGCGTGCCTATCAGCATACCAATTTCGAGATCACAAAAAAAATACTGGAAGACCTAAAAAAAGAAAATCTCAAATAAAATGAGCGATACAACTGATAAATACGATTTTGGCATGATTGGCCTGGGTACTATGGGCCGTAATCTGCTGTTAAATATGGGTGACCACGGTGTTAAAGGCGCCGGTTTTGATAAAGATGCCTCAAAAGGGCAACTATTGGAGCAGGAAAGCAAGCACGGTAACCTGAAAGGCTTTAGCGAAGTTGAGCCATTTGTAGCCAGCCTTAAAAGCCCTAAAGCAATTATGATGCTGGTGCCTGCCGGCAAAATTGTTGATGATGTAATAGCCGAACTATTGCCTTTGCTTGATAAAGGTGATATTTTAATAGATGGCGGTAACTCGCATTTTACTGATACCAATCGCCGTGTTGCCGAACTGGAAGAAAAAGGTTTTCATTTCTTCGGTATGGGCATTTCAGGTGGTGAAGAAGGTGCACGCCGCGGCCCGAGCATGATGCCGGGTGGTGATAAAGATGCCTACAACGTGATGAAACCTATCCTGGAATCAATTGCTGCTAAGGTTGATGGTGCGCCATGCGTAACTTACATTGGCCCGGGTGCATCAGGTCACTTTGTGAAAATGGTGCATAACGGTATTGAGTACGGTATTATGCAGTTAATTGCTGAAACCTATGAGGTACTTAAAACCGGTTTAAAACTGGATAATGAAGCTATCCGCAAGGTATTCGTTAAATGGAACGATGGTCGTTTAAACTCATTTTTGTTAGAGATAACCAAAGATATTTTTGCCTACAAAGCTCCGGGAACTGATCATTTGTTATTAGATGATATTAAGGACGAAGCCAAAGCAAAAGGTACCGGTAAATGGACATCGCAGGTAGCAATGGACTTGCAGGCGCCTATCCCAAGTATTGATACCGCAGTATCCATGCGCGACCTTTCGAAATATAAAGAAATGCGCCTTGAAGCGGCAACCGTATATAGCAAAACAGCCCCTAAACTTGATGTTAATGCCGATGAGTTTTTAGAAGCATTAGAGCAAGCCTATTATTTCAGCATGGTTATTACTTATGCACAGGGCATGTTTATGTTATCAAATGCATCTAAAGAATATCAATATGATCTGCATTTAGATGAGATAGCTAAAATATGGCGTGGTGGCTGTATTATCCGTTCAGGCTTTTTGAACGATATATACAATGCTTACAAAGGCAATGCAAAACTATCGCATTTATTATTGGATACAGGTGTTGAGAAACTAGTTAGTGCTGCTTTACCGGGCGCTCGCAAAGTAATATCATCAGCTATTGCTGCAGGTATTGCTGTACCATCTTATGCTGCTTCATTAAGCTACTTTGATAACTTCCGCACCGGAAGAATGCCATCAAACCTTACACAGGCACAGCGCGATTATTTTGGTGCACATACCTATGAACTGGTAGGCAAAGAAGGCGTTTTCCATACACAATGGGTTGCTAAAAGCACCGATTAATTAATAAAAAAATTTAGCCATAGTAAATATATCATGGACTCAACAAAAAATCAGCCTACAGTATTTGTCATATTTGGAGGTACAGGCGATCTGAACGCCCGTAAATTGGCACCAGCGCTCTATAACCTATTTTTGGACAACTGGCTGCCAAAACAATTTTCAATAATAGGTACCGGCCGTACTAAATTATCTGATGAAGATTTCAGAGCGAAATTACTGGACGATATTAACCAGTTTTCGCGTAGTGGTAAAGCCGAAAAGAAAAAATGGGACGAGTTTTCCAAAAACCTTTTTTATCAGGTATCAGATATTAACGATTCTGAAACTTATAAAGAGTTTGGCAAAAGGGTAGAAGCGCATAACGCGGAATGGAATGCCAAGGCTACTGTAATTTATTACATGGCCGTATCTCCTAATTTCTTCCCTATCATAGCTACCAATATTTCCAAAGCTGGCCTTGCAGTTGATCCTGAAAGAACAAGGATAGTGATCGAAAAACCTTTCGGCCACGATCTGGAAACTGCAAAGGAACTTAACCAGCTATTAGCCGGTATATTCGACGAAAAGCAGATCTACCGTATCGACCATTACTTAGGTAAGGAAACGGTACAAAATATCATGGCTTTCCGCTTTGCCAACTCTATACTGGAGCCTATCTGGAACCGTAATTATATTGAACACGTACAGATCTCGGTAACAGAGCAGCTAGGTGTTGAAGAGCGTGGCGATTATTACGATGGCGCAGGTGCGTTACGAGATATGATACAAAACCATTTGCTGCAATTGCTTTGCTTGGTGGCAATGGAAACCCCGGTTAATTTTAGTGCTGATGAGGTGCGTAACCGTAAGGTTGATGTATTGCATGCCATGCGTAAATTCTCACCTGATGATGTACGTATGTCGGCAGTAAGAGGTCAATACGGCAAAGGATGGATGGAAGGTAAAGAAGTAGCGGGTTACCGTGATGAGCCAAAGGTTAATCCGGACTCAAATACGGAAACATTTGCCGCCATTAAGTTTTTTGTTGATAACTGGCGCTGGCAAGGCATTCCGTTTTACTTACGTACAGGTAAAAGAATGCATCAAACAGCATCGGTAATCAGCATACAGTTTAAGGATGTACCACATAAAGTATTCCCTACTGAAGCTGCTGAAAGCTGGCAGCAAAACAGGCTGATCATTAGCATACAACCTGAAATGAGCATCCGCTTACAAGTACAGGCAAAACGCCCGGGACTGGATATGATATTAAATACCGTTGATATGGTATTTGATTACAAAGGCACTTATACTACACAAGCGCCTGAGGCTTATGAAACGCTATTGCTGGACACGATGCTGGGCGATCAAACCCTGTTTATGCGTGGCGATCAGGTTGAAGCGGCATGGGAACTGATCATGCCTGTTTTAAGCACATGGACCAATAAAAAGAGCCTTAATTTCCCTAATTATTCTGCTGATTCATGGGGCCCGGAAAGCGCTGAGGCATTGATCGCCCGCGATGGCTTTAACTGGTTCTCATTACCGCTTAATGACAAAAAGAAATAATTATGAAATTGAATATCTTTAAGTCTGCTGATGAAACGCTGGTTAACCTGGCAACTTATTTTGTAACGCTGGCTGAGCAGTGCATAGCCAGTAACGATAAGTTTACGGTTGCGCTATCGGGCGGCAGCTCACCTAAAAAACTGTATGAACTGCTGGCTTCAGCAACTTACAAAAACAAGGTGGATTGGGATAACGTGTATTTCTTTTTTGGCGATGAACGCAATGTTCCGCAGGATGATAAAGACAGCAATTACCTGATGGTTAAAACTGCCTTGTTTGACCCGCTGGAGATTGATGATTCCAATATTTTTGCGGTGGATACCAGCCTTACTCCTGCTGAAGCTGCGGAGGAATATACCAAAGCCATCACATTGTTTTTTGATGATGAGCCAATTGAGTTTGATCTGGTTCTTTTAGGCTTGGGTGATAACTCGCATACGGCATCTTTATTCCCATATACAACAGTTCTGCATGATGATACAGCCTCGGTAAAAGAGGTTTTTCTGGAAGATCAGCAGATCTACCGTATTACCTTTACTGCCCCATTAATTAACCAGGCGCACCACATTGCGTTTTTGGTTTATGGTGAAGGAAAAGCTATTGCAGTGCATCATGTGTTGGAAGACAGCAGGGATATTGAAAATTATCCGGCGCAATTGATAGCCCCGATTAATGGCGATGTACAATGGTTTTTAGATACCGCTGCCGCAGCGAATTTGAAACAATAGAAACTTAGCATGTGGGTTCCTGAAACAAGTTCACGATCACTTAATTTTTTAATAGCGATGGGTTTAAAATCCATCGCTATTTTTGTTTATAAAGGTTCTTCTGCTGCCTTAAATAAATTCTTCCTGTCGTAATAATTGATCATCTCGACCAATAAAAGATTGGGTATCCAACTTAAGAAGGCGATAATAATGTAGTTGTTCGGGAAGTTAACACCATTGCCAAAAATGGTAAACAGCCATATATAAAACCGTAATGTTACTGCAGCAAACGCCAATCCGTAGCTCCTGCGCATCATGCGGATGTGGTCATCTATACGGCCATTCATAACTAACCACCACGCCGAGGTAGTAAATATTATCCAAAGGGTGTTTTGCAGCAGGAATGAGACAAATACGCCTGTACCTCGATTGATAAAAAGCGTCATGACATATGCGCCCGGGGCAGCAAAAAACAGTACCCCAAATACATACAATTTGCCTAGGGCTTTATGTAATGGTCGGTTATTATACACTTTTTTAGAAAATTGAAAAAAGCCGGCAATTAAAATTATACTGCTGCCAAAAATATGGCAATAAAAGGCTGGCAAGTACCAGCCGGTTTTAATAGCGGCTTGTTTGAATTGCAGAAAAACAGACTGATGCTTGAAGTCGATATATTGATAGAATGTACCCAGGCACAATATCAATATCCACAATAACGCTATATACCTTAGTGCCTTTGCCATTAATTAGCTGCCAGTTTCTTTGATCTCAAAGCGTTCAGTTTTTGGTTTATCCAGTTAATATTGTACCTATCAATTGTGGTCAATGAATCGTCGACAGATGCATTGGATTTATCCTGATCAAAACGATATTTAAAAGTATTTGCCCACGTTGTGTCTTTAAATTTATATTTATAATCGGCAAATATTTCATTCTTCATGTATTCTAATACAGCAGGGGTTAGGTGATCGCTTGGTTTGTTGGCATATTTTTCGCCAACAGCCGGTTTGATCAAATAAAGGAAGCAGCCGTTTAAATACGATTCATTCATCTTCGTGAATTTAGTGAACGCAAATACTCTGTTTGTTTTTAACTCAGTTAATTTACCATTATTTAAGGCTAAGTAATGATAAACCGGGGCATCTTCAAGTACATCGCCATTATATAGTTCAATGCCGGGAATACTGCTTATTTTTAATTCAAACAGCGAATCGCTCAAAGCCACTACATTATATTCATTACATGAACTAATATCCACGCTACCATCATCCTCACTTAAATCAGTATTTACCCCATAGCCATATGCCCGGTTATTCTTTTTATCAACTATTACTACATTTTTGGTGTCGTAAAATTCACTGCGACCACCTAAGAAATAATCTCTTATAGAATAAAAAGTAGCTGCAAACCAATTGTTATCGGGTGACACGTTTTTATCTAATTTAACATGGTATGATGTGCTAACATCATCATACTCCACGTTTTTCCGTAGTGGATTTTTAAACAGTTTAACTGCGGGCAGAATACCGAGGTCGGCCAGGTACGATGGTGGCACATATATACTCCCGTGCTCTTCACGTGAGTTAAACTCCAATATGTCATCTGCCTCACTATTTTTATACACATTAGGTCCTGTTTGTTTTAGATTAGCTAAAATATCACTTATTTTCAAGTCGACCTTAGCAGATAAAGTGGTATCGTTTTTTAACCAGTAATAATCATCTCCTTTTCGCAATGCGGCAAGGTTTTGGCCGTCATTAACAGGGAATATCTGGTCGTATTCCACTGGAACAATTAGTTTCCCTCGCAGATCATAAAACCCATGTTTGTGGTCCTTGTCAACTTCTACCAGACCTGGAAATGTTGCGCCAATATTATGTATCATGTCATACTGTGGCGGAACAATCTCTTTCAGGTCAGGGCCTATAAGCCCCATTTGATAGGTTTTGGCAGTATCTTTAGCTAAGCCTGTCCAATAAAATGGCATGTCCCATTTACCCTTAACCACATAGTAAAAGGTTCTTTGATGAATGTGGGCAAACCAAATCACGCTATCATATTTCGTTTTTAAACTATCGGCCGTTTTAAAAGAGGCAAGAGTTATAGGGCTAAAAATATCTTTATCAGAAAGAGTTTTGCTTCTTACAAAATTTTGGTAAGCGATATAATCTGTAAAAAATACATTAGCTTTTACTGTTACGATCTTGTATTGCCCATTTATTTTATGAACGATAAAGCTAATGATGGAACTTTTTGTGTTTAAACTATCTAATGAAAACGTAACCGGCATATCAACAGTAGCTTGCTCGGAGTTAATGAAAATAACTTTTGCGCCCTTTACATCCATATTCACTTTAATATCAAGCATGGTACTTGTGCCCGTTAAAGTTTCCAATAGTGGTGTTAATTGCTTATTCCCTCCTTCAACCTGGAAAAGGGATATAAGCGAATCGGCATTTCCCTTTTTTAACTTTTTATCGAAATCATTTAGGAACTGCGTAAGATCCCCGCCTTTGGATTTGCTGGAATGCCTGGCTCTAACAATAAAAAACACACAGATTACAACCAGAATACAGGCTGTAATTATTAGGATAGGTTTGGTTTTCATACCACCAATATAAATTTATTTTAAATATTAATCAATTTTTTATAATGGTTGTAATGAGGGTGTTATTTATGAATTGTTATTTACCAAATCATCAATATAGTTTTTATCTATATTATATAGAAACTATATATAAATATTTTATTTCATATTTCGTATCTTTGGGTACAAAAAAAGATAAATATGTTAACTATAGGACAAAAATTCCCGCAATTTTCTAAAACAGCGGTTGTTAGTATTGAAAAAGGAAAAGAGTTTGAAACACTTACTTCTGATTACCTTATTAATGATGATAATGTATGGACTGTAATGTTCTGGTGGCCAAAGGATTTTACTTTTGTTTGCCCTACTGAAATTGCTGAATTCAACAGAAGCTATGGCGAGTTCCGTGATCGCGATGCCCGTTTAATTGGCGCTTCAACTGATTCTGAATTTGTACATGCTGCATGGAGAAGAGATCATGACGATTTGCGTGATCTGAAATTCCCAATGCTTGCTGATACGTCAAAATCATTAGCTGAAGATCTGGGTATTTTAGAGCCAACTGAAAAAATTGCTTATCGTGCTACTTTCATTGTTGACCCTACCGGTATCATCCGTTGGGTATCAGTTAATGACCTGAGCGTAGGCCGTAACGTTAAAGAAGTATTGCGTGTACTTGATGGTTTACAAACTGACGAGCTTTGCCCTTGCAACTGGGAAAAAGGCCAGGAAACTATCACCGTTTAATAAATTTGATTTGAATTGGTCCCCGTGCTTATTGGCGCGGGGATTTTTTATGACCATCTATTACAAAAAATATGAGTGAAGTAACAGAAACAATAACTGAACTATTACAAACCGTTGGCCTGGATGCAGATTACCGTACCGAGAGCCTTACCTTGCTTGAAAAAGGCGAATCACGCTACCTGCGCGATTTTAAATTGAATTTCGCCAGCACCTTAACCTCAGAGCATTTAAGCACTAAGGAGTGTGCCTTATTGGGCCTGAGCGTTGCTATAAACAACAATAACAATCCGCTTACACGGTATTATACTAAATATGCTGAAGAGCAAGGAGCAACGCCTGCTGATATTGCAGAAGCTGCAGCCTGTGCATCATTACTGGCATCAAACAACATATTTTACCGCTTCAGGCATTTTACAAAAAAGGATAAGTATAACCAGATCCCCGCCCGTATCAGGATGCAGATAATGATGAAACCGGTAACCGGGAAAGAGTTTTTTGAATTGATGAGTTTAACAATTTCGGCAGTTAATGGCTGCGAACTATGTGTAAATGCTCATGAGGATTCGCTTATAAAGCTTGGAACAACCGAAGAGCGTATTTTCGATGCTATACGTATTGCATCATTAGTAACTGCTACAGGTAAAATTTTATTTTAGCGCAATTTTTTGTGTAAAAATTACATTATAATTTAAATTTTCATCATTTTTTCATAATGAAGACTTATTGAGCAATAAAGTTTATGTTTTCTAATTAAAAACTTTTAATTTTATAGCAAGATTAAGCAACCCCTCTTCTCAATACCAAACCTTTATATAGTTGTGTTTTTTTTTGCGGGGTTATACTAGAATTAATTGTTGATTTTTTTAGAGACCGCCCGGACCAGTCCGGGCGGCTTCTTTTTTTAGTGAGTATCTGTAGCAGCCTTTAACCTTTTGAAAGGTTGCAGATATAGCAACGGAATGGAGAATAACATTACTAATCCTGAGATCCAATAAGCATCAGCATAAGTCAACAGCAGGGTTTGTTTAATAACAGCGCCTTCAATTGCCTGATATGCCATGCGTGTAGCATCACTCAATGAAGATCCCTTTGCCTGAAAGTTTTGCACCAGCATATTAAAACGCTGCGTAAACGCATTGTTGTAAGGGTTGATGTTAACTAATAAGTTATCACGGTGTACGCCCTGGCGTATGTGTATAATAGTTGTTAACGTAGCAATACCAAAGGCACCGCCTAATTGCCGCATCATGTTGTTTAAGCCTGTTCCTTGCCCAATTTCCGGCCCTTTTAGGTCGGCTATAGCTAAGGTTGTTAATGGTACGAATAATAAAGCCATACCTACACCTCTTATTACCAGTGGCCAAAAGAAATCACTTGTACCCGAATTAAGGGTTGATTTACTTAGCATAGTAGTAAACACAAAAAACAGGAACATACCCACTGTTGCCATAAATTGAGCCGGTATTCCTCTATTAAGCATCTTGCCTATAAACGGCATCAATATAATGGTACACACCCCACCCGGGAATAATATTTCACCCGTTTGCTGTGCCGAGAAGCCAAGCAAACTCTGACAAAATATAGGGAATACGAATACCGAACCATATAAACCAAATCCGAGTACAAAGGAGGTAAACATACCCACCGCGAAACTTCGATGCCGCATAATGGCAAAGTTTACTATTGGGTGGTCGGTGCTTAACTCTCTCCAGATGAATAATAGCGTGCCTAATATGGCGGCTATGGTAAGCACCAATATATATGGTTTTGCAAACCAGTCTTCAGATTCACCTTTTTCAAGAATGGTTTGTAAGCTACCTACTGCAACAGCAAGTAGTCCAATTCCCCACCAGTCAATAGGTTTCCCTTTTGCATCTTTCGGCGTTTTTCGTACAAATGTATAGGTCAGGAATAAAGCCAGCGCACCAACCGGGATATTTACATAAAATATCCATGGCCATGAGTAATTATCAGTGATCCAGCCACCAATTGTAGGCCCAACAGTAGGCCCAACAACCGCACCCAAACCAAACAGAGCCGTAGCTGTACCGATTTCTTCACGCGGCCAGGTTTCGATTAGGATAGCTTGTGAGGTTGATATTAAACCACCACCCGCAACACCCTGTATAATTCTGAAGGCAATTAACTCATCTAAACTATGTGCGTTACCGCATAAAAATGAAGCTATTGTAAATAATAATATTGATGCCATGTAATAGTTCTTACGCCCGAAGAAGCTGCCTAACCAGCCCGACATTGGGAGTACTATTACGTTTGCAACTGCATAGCCGGTAGTTACCCAGGCTACGTCTTCAAGCGTTGCCCCAAGGTTTCCCTGTATTTGGGGCAGGGATACGTTTACTATGGTGGTATCAATAAGCTCCAATAGCGAAGCCATGATCACCGTTATAGTAATGATCCACTTTCTAAAACCCTGTTCAGCCATTATTTATTAATTAGTCTTTATATATAACAGAAACATTTACGCTCATACCCGGACGCAGTTTTTCCATTACATCCTTATCAGCTTTGATCAGGATCTTAACTGGTACGCGTTGTACAACTTTAACATAGTTACCGGTTGCATTATCAGGAGGCAATAAAGAGAATTTTGCACCTGTAGCGGGCGAAAAATTATATACTACACCTTCTAACTTTAATTCAGGATAAGCATCAACCTCAATATCAACTTTCTGATTCGTGCGTATTTTATCTAATTGTGTTTCTTTAAAGTTTGCAGTAATATATAAGCTGTTGTCATCAACTACTGAAAATAAAGTTTGTCCCGCTTGTATCAACTGACCTATCTGTATGTTCTTTTTAGAAACAATACCGCTTGCCGGTGAAAGTATATTGGTATATGATAATTGCAGTTTTGCATAATCAACATCGGCCTGGCGTTGTGTAACACCGCTATTGGTTACAGTTAATTGGCTTTTGCTGGTACCTATTTGTTGTTGAGCGGCTTTGTACTGATCTTGAGCAGCTCTGTAATTTGCCTGTGCTACTTCAAGATCTGATTTTGCCTGGTCAAATTGTTGTTGAGTTATTGAACCATCTTTAACAAGGTTAGCATAACGTGCATAATCCTTAGTAACCTGATCTAAACGCGCTGCTGACGATGCAACACCTGCTTTAGCAACCGCTGCATTTGATGCAACAGTGAAGATCTGTGATTGGCTTACGCCTACATCAGCACCTGCACCTTTTTGTGCTGTTTGTGCCTGCTCTAATTTTACTTTGTAATCGCGGTCATCAAGCTTTACTAAAAGCTGATCTTTGTTAACGTGTTCGTTTTCCTGGAAATACATACTGTCAACATATCCGCCTACGCGGGCAACAACAGGGCTAATGTCACCATCAATCTGGGCATCATCCGTATCTACGTGTTTGCTATAGTATATATATTCTTTTATCCCGAAAATGATACCGCCTAAAAGCACAATTCCTAATATAATCGGAAGTACTTTGTTCGGTTTCTTTTTAGGTTCCTCTTCGGTGGTGTGTTTTTGTGCCATTTTATTTAATTATTGAATTTCTGATTTAGTGAATGAGTGATTTATTGTATTGAATGAGTGATCTGCACATTTGCACATTTACTCATCTGCACATTTATTTGTTAAGTTTTCCGGTTGATTTTAATAAGGTATAATAAGCAAGGCCTGCATCGGCTTTAGCCAGTTCAAGGTTTATTTGTGCCTGGAAAAGCAAAGTTTGTGCATCTGCACGATCAGTAGCTGATGCTATATTGCTTTTGTATTTTGATTCCAATATATCATTGTTCTCTCCGGCTTGCTCTATTGATGTTTGTAATAGCTTTATCTTGTTTACAGCCGTTAAATAACTCTGATAGTTTTGATTAACCTCGTCTTTTACATTATCAGAGGTAATGCCTTTGCTGATATAAACTTCTTCGCGCTGTATTTTTGCCTGCGATACCTTGTTTTTATTGGTCCATAACGATGAGAAATCCCACGCTACAGTTACACCAACTACTAATGGCGTAATATAATTGCCTGTTTTGGGAAGCGGATCTGCCGCAACACCAACATAATAACCCTGAGCTGATGCCGAAAGTGTAGGCAACTGGTTAGCATGTACCGTTTTGATGTTAGTTTCAGCAACGCGGTTTTGCAAGTCTAATGATCTTAGTTCCTGGCGGTTTAACATTGCCGTATCAACGTAATCAGTTAATGGTGCTATTGTTCTGTCAGCATCGGTTATCTCGTCAATATTAAGCTGAGTAGTTTCAGGCAGGCCAAGCAATACATCAAGGTTATAGTTGATCACTTTCCTGTTATTTTCCAGATCAAGGCCATTTAACTGGATATTGGCTTTCTGCAATTGAAAACGTAAAACGTCATTCTTAGTTACTAAACCCTGGTCAAAGAACCGTTGTGACTGGTGGATCTGCTCATCAACAGTGGTGACATTTTGGTTAACAACCTTTATGCTTTGTAATACTTTATATAGGTTGTAATAAGAATTGATAATATCATAAGTGATCTGATCTTTATCCTTATCAGCATCTAAACGGGCAACCTGGGTCAACAGGTCGGTTGACTGGCGGGCGTATTTTACTTTGTTGCCACCAAAAATGGTTTCGTTTATTGATGCGATACCTAAGTATGCATTAGCGCCTGTTGGCAGATGGATGCTTTCTCCTCCAAAATCCAGTACATTAGCCGGGATCTGCGCACGGTCATAAGTAGCGCTTACTGATCCTGTTGGCAGTGCTTTGTCTTTTGCCTGGTTGTACTGAGAAACAGCCTCATCAATTTTAGCCTGTGAATACTTTAACGTTTTGCTGTTGTCGAGGCCAAGTTTAATGGCATCCTGCAAGGTGATTGTTCTGTCCTGTGCTGATGCATTTTTGCTGAATAGCATTATAGCTAAAGCAACGAGTAATGCAACCACCGACATTTTAAACAATTGTTTATGAGATATATTAATTTGTGTGTTCATTGTCATTTAGTAAGTAAGATTTTAATAGGTTTTTGAAATAATTTTTTAAACGTGGTTTCAGATTCTGCTCAATTACCTTTTCATCCTGGATGTCATACCCCAACATGGCCGATGTCATGAGCGGCGTATTTATAATGAAATTTTTAGCTCCATAAAGGGTAGCGATCACCATCTGCGAGTCAATATCTTTATTGAACTCCCCTTTATCAATCCCTTCTTGTAATATTTTGAAGAGTTCTGATACACTTTTCATTAATATATCACGTATCTTATCAGAGAGGTCTGACCTCCTGTTTATACTCATCTCCTGGTATAATAATTTTTGGAAACAGTTATTAGTAACAACCCGATCGCTATATAGTTCAATATAATTTTCAATTTTTGTCCACGAACTGATCGTTTCATCGCTGCCAATATTTTGTAAAATATCTTGAAACGATGATATTTTGCGGTCAAAAACAGCCACGAATAATCCTTCTTTCGATCCGAAATAATAATTAAGCATCGCCATATTAACCCCGGCCTCACCCGAGATCATCCGGGTAGATGCGCCGTCGAATCCCATGGCTGAAAATACCCTTTCGGCTACATCCAGTATATGGTCTTTCTTGTCTATTTTATCTTTGTCCATTTTATTTAACAGCACAAAGTTAATCAAACGATTGATTAGTTAAAAATATTTAGTATAATTATTTTATAAATAACTGATAATCAGTGATAAAAAATTAATCAAGCGATTAAGATATTATCATATTTTAGCCATTTTAAATGTTTTTTATTGCCACAATAAACATGCCCGTTTATGTTTCAATATATTTGTTGTTATGAAGCCTATTAAAATCCTCGCATTACTTCTATTTATCTCAGTATCAGTGTTTGCGCAAACAGCGCCGCCGTCAGATATTGCAACCATTGAACAAAGCTTTAAAAAATTAAATGTTTTAGGCAGCGTTTTATATGTAGCCGCGCATCCCGACGATGAAAACACCAGCCTGCTGGCTTATTTGGCGCAGGAAAAACATTACCGCACCGGCTATTTATCATTAACCCGCGGCGACGGCGGCCAAAACCTGATAGGTAATGAGCAAGGCGAACTTTTAGGTTTGATACGCACACAGGAATTGCTTGCAGCACGCAGAGTTGATGGCGCTGAGCAGTTTTTTAGCAGGGCTAATGATTTTGGCTTTTCAAAAGGGCCGGGGGAAACGCTGAAAATATGGGATCATGAAAAGGTATTAGGTGATGCCGTTTGGGTGATCCGTAAGTTCAGGCCTGATATTATTATCTGCCGTTTCCCGACAACCGGCGAAGGTGGCCACGGGCATCATACGGCTTCGGCAATTATAGCACAAGAAGCATTTGCCGCTGCTGCCGATCCAAACCGCTTTCCGGAGCAATTAAAATACGTACAAGTTTGGCAGGCAAAACGCTTGCTTTGGAATACCTTCAGCTTTGGCAGTATAAATACTACTGCACCCGATCAGTTTAAAGTAGAAACGGGTATGTACAACCCAATATTGGGCAAAGGATATGGAGAAATAGCTGCCGAGAGCCGCTCTAACCATAAAACACAGGGCTTTGGTACCGCTAAGTATCGCGGTGAAACTATCGAGCATTTTAAAACGATTTTGGGCGATGCCCCGCAAACTGATTTGATGGATGGCGTTAATACTACCTGGAGCCGCGTGAAAGGCGGTGAGGCTATTGGCGAAGAATTAAGTGGAATATATAAAGACTTTGACCCAAGTCACCCGGATAAATCGGTACCTGCATTGGTGAAATTACTAAATAAAGTTGAACAGGTGCCGGATACTTACTGGCGCGCGCAAAAAACAAAAGGACTGGATGATTTGATCGCTGCTTGTGCAGGGTTATGGTTTGAGAGTTATGCTATTGAGCCTGTATATGCTTTAGGGGATAGTATAGCAGTCAGATCTCAAATTTTAAATAGATATACTACCGATATAAAACTGGTTAATATCGGTATAAAACAAAATAACACGCATTTTGAGGGTGGGAAAGTATTGTCCTATAATCAAATGCAAACTATAAGTGGCAGTGCGTTGGCAGATAAAATCACTCAACCTTATTGGTTGGCAGCTCCACATGGAGTAGGCACTTATATTTTGGCAAATGATACTTTAGCAGGCAATCCTGAAAACCCAGATAAGCTGAAGATTCGATTTGTTTTTAAGATAGATGATAAATACATTTCTTTTGACCGAGAGCTTCAGTACAAACACACAGATCCCGCCCGCGGCGAACTATACGAGCCTTTAGTAATTGCACCACCTGTAACCGCTAATATTGAGAGTCAGGATTATATCTTCAACTCAAAACAATCGCAAAGTGTTGAATTAAAACTCAAAAGTTTCACCAAAGCAAGCGGTAGTATCAGCATAAAACCTATACCGGGCTGGAAGATTACCCCTGATAAAATAGATTTTACCGATAAAAATAAAGGTGATGAATGGATGGTAAGTTTTAATGTAGTCCCTGCCGATAACGCGCCTAAAACTAATGTTTTTGAAGCTGTAGTTATAGCAAACGGAAAACCATACTCAATGGGGATAAGACAGATAAAATATAACCATATCCCAACTATCACGCTATTCCCGCCGTCGGAAACTAAATTGATAGATCTTGATCTGAAAACTGCGGGTAAAAACATAGGCTATATAGCAGGCGCTGCCGACCTGGTGCCTGATGCCTTGCGACAAGTTGGTTATGATGTACATATGCTTACCGAAAATGACATCATGAATGGTGATCTATCTGTTTATGATGCCATTATTACCGGGGTACGTGCCTATAATGTTGATGACCGCCTGCCTTTTGAGCAACCCAAACTGATAGAGTATGTTAAAAATGGTGGTAATTTAGTGGTACAATACAATAATAACAATGGCCTGGTGATGAGTCAGATCGGCCCGTATCCGTTCCGCCCGGTTAACCAGCGGGTTACCGATGAAACTGCTAAGGTTACGGTATTGGATGCGCAAAACCCGGTGTTGAATTATCCGAATAAAATAACCGATGCCGATTTTGATGGCTGGATACAGGAGCGCGGGTTATACTTTGTGACAGACATCGACCCTAAGTATAAAACGATATTGGAGATGAATGATCCGAATGAAAAACCTAATGATGGATCGTTAATTGTAACTGATTATGGTAAGGGCAGATTTGTTTATACATCGCTGGCTTTCTTCAGGCAATTGCCTGCTGGGGTGCCGGGAGCTTACCGTTTGTTTGTAAATTTATTGAGTAATCCAAAAAAATAACAATTGCATTAGGCATCAATGCATTAATAATATAAATTTGCAACATAATAATTAAGAATTATGGCACATCATAAAGAAGAGGAAGAAAAAAGCTACGATTTCATTTACTATGTTTTAGGATTAGGTACCGGTGTTTTTACAGGTGCAATTTTAGATGTAGGTTTAATATGGGCGTTAGTTGGCGGTGTATTAGGCTTACTAAGTGCAGCTTTTTACCTGAACGTGCTTGTTAAAGGCCGCGAAGAAGCTTAAAAGATCTTATATCATTTATATATAAAAGCCAGTTGTGCAGCATTTGCTGTACAACTGGCTTTTGTGTTTTAGGAGCCTCACCCCCAACCCCTCTCCAAAGGAGAGGGGCTTAAAATGAATACAATATAATATCAGGACAGTCAAAGTCCTCTCCTTTGGAGAGGATTATTCAGTATAAATTGTTTTTAAAAGGCATTCATGAGGGCTTCGCCGTTTAGTTGAGGCTAATGCGTTGCCAGTTGCTTATGCAGCCTACGGTGAACTGCCTTTTTAACCGGGGTGCCTTTTTTCTTCTTTCGCTTGCCCATCCACACTATAAAGCCGGTTACAGGCAATGTTGCGCAAATAAGGCTTGCCAAAAAGGCAATTATTTTTCCTGTTAATCCCAATACCTGCCCTACGTGGATATCGTAATTCAGGTCATTTAACTTTAAGCCTGCGCTCTTTTTTGAATCGGGTAAATATTGCAGCAGCTTTGCGGTGTAGTTATCAAAAAAGAAATAATCGCTATTGCCGAAATGCAGGCTGTGCGCATAAGCAGTAATACTGATAGTGCCTGATGCTGCAGGATCGGCATAAACCAAAAACATTTGGGCATTTGGCGCTTTACTTTGAGCAGTTACAAAAGCTTTGTCGACAGCAGGCTTTGATGCCAATAACTGTTTATTTAATGAATCAGATTTTGGGAAAACTTTTTCGGCGGTATAAGTCTTGCCCAGGTTGGCCGTTTTGTAAATACCATCCCTAACCCAATCATAAGATATTGACAAGCCCGTAAAAGCTAATATAAGCGCTATACTGGTAGCATAAAAGCCCAGTACATTGTGCAGGTCATAATTAACCCTGCGCCAGCGGCCGTTCCATTTAATGGTAAAGCTGCGCTTGCGCTCTGATTTTCTTTTGGGCCACCATAAAACTATCCCGGTTATCATTATAATAACAAACACAATAACCGATACCCCAACTATCATTGCGCCTATTTTGGCTGGCAGCAATAAATAAAGGTGCAGGTATTCTACAACTACAAAAAAGTTTTTGGTAGTTACTTCGCTATGGGTGACCTGGCCAGTGTAGGGGTTTAAATAAACAGATAAAAAGCCTTGTTTTGGCACATTTACCAATACATTAGCCGGGCGGCTTTTGCCATAGTAATAAATGTAATCAGCAGTTGCGCCCGGATGTTGTTTTAGGGCGATCTGCTTTAAAACAGAAGGGTCAGCATAAGGCTTATTTTGCACGGCAACAGTGCGATAAGGGCAAAGCGCATCCTGAATTTCATCCTGAAAGCAAAAAATGCAGCCAGTAATACTCACTATAAAAACCACCAGCCCGGATATAAATCCGAGCCAGCGATGTATAAAGAGTATAACTTTTTTAAAAGTCATGTTTAGAATTTATACGTTAAACTTGCCGCAACGCTTCGTAATTGCTGTGGGTTGAAAGTTGAATAACCTATCCAATATTTTTCATTGCCAAGGTTATTTACTTTTATACCCACTCTAAACTTTGAAAATTCATAAAATGCTGATGCATTAAAAACAGTGTAAGCGGGTAATGTAAACGTGCCCTGGCTTCTGCTGTTTACTACTTCATTATCGCTTGCATAGTTGCCGCCAAACCCAACTCCTAAACCTTTTATAAGGCTTGCAGGCAAGCGATAGCTAAGCCATAAATTTGCTGAATAAGGTGATGCAGCTGTCCCCGGCCTTAAGCCATCAACATCTGCAGTGGTGTTTTCATATTTTGAATCATTGTAAGCAAAACCTGATACTATGTTAAAGCCTGTAAACGGATTAGCAATAATTTCAGCTTCAAAACCTTTACTTAACTGTGTTCCGTTTTGGATAGACATATTGGGTACCGAATCCGCAACATCAGCACGGATAATATTTTTTACTTTTATGTCGTAGTAACTTAATGTAGCACTTAATTTACCATTAAATAAATCAAATTTAACACCGCCTTCAATCTGGTTTGCTTGTTCAGGCTTGAAAGGTTTGCCCGCATAATCTGTACCCTGCTCATTGGTAAAGCCATTCTGGTAATTTGCAAAAAGAGATACCTGATTTTTCACTAACTGGTATACTAAACCAAATTTAGGAGAAAATGCATTCTGTCCATAAGCGCCGGTGGTTAGGTTTGTTGACGGGCTGTAGTTGCCTTCATTATCAAAACGGTCAAAACGTATAGCAGCAGAGGCCAACAAGCGGTCAGTTATATTTAATACATCAGACAGATAGGTACTGTAAGTGTTTGATTTGAATATAATAGGATAAGTAAAACCAGGAGCACCTGCGGCATATACAGCATCAAGACTGGTTTTGTTAAAGTTATCATAGCTGGCTGCTGATTGCTGAGTTGAAACATTATCAAACGTGCTGCCAAAGAAGAATTGGTTTGAGTTATCTCTTATATAATCCAATCCACCAACAAAACGGTTTCTTAAACCTCCAATTTTAAAG
>Ga0302301_1000153_pt1 | contig 52449 bp, 50 predicted proteins | sample III_Palsa_E1_2_FD_194544 | JGI IMG/M metagenome (GOLD analysis project Ga0302301, IMG submission 194544) | Peat permafrost microbial communities from Stordalen Mire near Abisko, Sweden - III_Palsa_E1_2 | ecosystem: Environmental > Terrestrial > Soil > Palsa > Peat permafrost | place: Sweden... | reverse complement strand
CTCGAGCTTCCGCGCTGGCTCCATCAGTACAACTGGCATCGTCCGCATGCTAGTCTAGACCACGCTCCGCCCATCAGCCGTTCCGGTCTCGACCGGAACAACCTATTGACACACCACACATAGGTCCCTTCGGCAGGCTCAGGGCAGGCTCTTCGTCGGGAGTCGCCCGCTACGCGAGCGACTCCGCTTCCTCAGGATGACAAAATTAGAGGCGGACTCTTTCAGAGCTTCGCTTGGCTGGGATAGGTCTGGGAGCGCGGCGGTTGCCTGGTTTGCATTTCTGATGTAAATTGTGTCCCTGTCTTGTTCGCTCCCCCAAAATTCCCTACGGAGGAGGTTCCCATGCCGCAGAATCGCAATTGCACAGCTCAAAACCAGAGAAGGCTAACCGCGCCGTTGCCCGAGGCGCTGAACAATCATTTGTGTGATTATGTCGAAGCAGCAAAAGGCGCATCCAGAGCGGATTCGAGCTGGCTTTTATCGGGGGTTACGGCCAGCGCGGTAGGTCTTGGAGTTCTCGCGCTGCCGCCGGCGGGAAATGCGGAGGTGGTTTTCACGCCGGCGAATCAAAGCATAAACGAACAGGCGCGCAAACTGAAGATCGACTTCAATCACGATGGCATTCCCGATGCCAGCCTTTCCCTGCAGGGTTACTGCAACAGCGGCTCGGGGTTCCGCGAGTGCTTTGGATCAATTTTCGCCCTCGGATTGCGAGGCAACGAAGCCATGACCAGCGGCGGCGGGTTTGCTTCGGCGGCGAAAATTGGGAAAATCATCGGGCGCAAAGACCAGTTCCAGGATTTTCCGGAAATGGCAAAAGGCCGCTTCATCTTCAACGGGTTCAATGGGACATCGACCCATACCAGCAAAGGTCCGTGGGTGAACGTTACATCCCGCTATCTTGGGTTCAAGTTCAAAATCGACGGCGAAGCTCATTATGGATGGGCGCGAGTCACGACCCAGGGCTTCCCCGGCGTTCCCTCGGCTCGACTAACAGGATACGCGTACGAGACGGTTGCCAATCAGCCCATCGTGGCGGGAATGCATGCGGAGTCGGAGGCGCAAATCGTTCCGCAGGACAGTGGAGATGTAACGACTCAAACCTATGCCCACGAGGGCTCGCTAGGAATGCTTGCTGTTGGCGCTCCCGCGCTTGAGATTTCGCGCAAGCCTTAAGAGGAAGGTCTTAAGAAGACGTTCGCTGAGAATCGGCGAACGTCCTTTTTTTCGAAGCAGTTTGTGCGTCACTTATTCGCGGTGCACTCAGCGCCCGGCGGTCCAGACTTGGTAGATGACGACTGCCATCATGAATAAGAGATAGAGGCGGAGGGCCCAGATGACGGCCAGTTCGGGGCCGTTGAAGTGGCGGCGGGGGATGTGGTGTTTTTTGGCGGCGACGAGTTGGTCGGGCTCGAGGGTAGAGAGGGCTAGGGATTGGTCGGCGGTGGAGATGGGGGGCGGGGTGGGATGGGATTTCGTCATAGTGAAGTTCTCGGATTTGGTTGCGTTGAAAATCGTGGAGCTGAGAAGGAAAGCAGGTTCCTCAGGCCGAAAAGCCGGCCTTCGGAATGACAGATTGAGGTGGTGTTTGCGTCGAGTTTCGTGGATGGGGAAAAACCGTCGAGCTTTGCTCGACTGGACAGCCGAGGGCGGCTGTCCCTGCATGAACCGTTATGCGGGCTGAGGTTCATGCTCACTTTCCTCCCAGGGCGGTGAAGAGGTTGGGAGCGAGGATGCTGATGCCGAAGAGGATGCCGGCGGAGGTCAGAATGAAGACGACTGCGGTGGCGAGGATGTTAGCCCAGAGCGGGCTGACCAGGTCGCCCATGATTTCTTTGTCGTTGACGAGCATGAAGAGGAAGACCAACGCTGGGGGCATGGCGAGGACCGCGACCACGTTGACGATGAGGACGACGTAGACCAACGGGAGGCCGGGGATAAGGACGATGGCGGCGGCGGAGGCGGCGCAGAGAGTGAGGACGGCGTAGAAACTTTTCCCTTCCCCCATGGGGAGGTTGAGGCTGTGGGGTTTGTGGGCGACTTCGCCGAAGGCGTAGGCGGAGGAAGTGGAGATGGTGATGGCGGCGACGATGCCGGCTTCGACCATGCCGAGAGCGAAGAGCGATGCGCCGAAGTGGCCGATGATGGGCTGGAGAGCCTGGGCGAATTCGGCGGCCTGGAAATTATCGGCGGTCATCTGATGGGCGAAGAGCGGAGCGGTCGCGAGAATGGTGGCGATGGCGGCGACGGTGGCGAGAGCGGCTCCGAGGAAGGTGTCGATGCGGCCGAAGTGGATATCTTTGGTGGTCATGCCCTTGTCGACGGTGGCGCTTTGCTGGAAGAACAGCATCCAGGGAGTGACGGTGGCGCCGATATTAGAGAGGATAAATACAATGGTCTGGTTGTCGAAACCGGGGAGCGGTTGCCAGGTGATGAGCGCGTGGCCGATCGAGTGCCCGTTAGGATGAGTCATGAGCGCGACTGGAACGAAGATTAAGTTGAAGACGGCGGCGGCAAGGGTGACACGCTCCCAGGTCCAGTAGCGGTGAGACATGAGCGCGCCGTAGAGGATTACGAGCGCGATGAGGATGGCGACCCAGGGGCGGACGCCGAAGAATCCGAGGCCGGCACGGATGGCGATGAATTCGGTGATGAGGGTGAGGAAGTTGCCGATGCCGAGGTCGATCATGGAGAACCATCCCCAGAAAGGGCCGAAGCGGTCGAAGATGAGTTCGGCATGGCCGCGATGGGTGGCGGCGCCTAGGCGGACGGTCATTTCCTGGACGACGATGGCCATGCAAAAAGTGAGGACGACGAAGGGAAGAAAGAAGCCGATGCCGAATTTGGCGCCGGTGGCGGCGTAGGAGACCATGCTGGGGCCGTCGTTCTCGCCGAGCATGACCAGGACACCGGGGCCGACGAGGAGCCAGAGGAGACGGGCTTTGGAGGAAAAGCCGCGGCGGGAGCGGGCGGTGGAGACGCGGGCGCGGTCGTGGGCGCGGTCGACGTCTTCGTGAGTGATGACTACGGCGGGCTCGGTGGGAGCGGGATTCATCCGGGGTTAGCGTAAGTATACATGAGGAAATAAACTATGGTTAAGTAATGGAATTGCAAACTCAGGCGCTAGGGCCTCAGGGGCTAAAGCCCATGATCTTTTTGCTGACTTTGACGGCACGACTGAAGTCGTGCCCTTCCCGATTCTTGGCTCAACAGACGAAATGCCTTGTGGGGCAACGGTTGTAGCGGGAATAGGGATCCTCCGCTGCGCTCAGGATGACAAAATCAAGCGGGCGTCAATCAGCGGACGAGGGCGCTCGCGCCACGCAAACCTAATGGGAGAGCCAGACGCGTTCGGCGGCGGCGCGGCCCAGGGAGACGTTGCCGGAGGTGGTGGAGAGGGTGAGGGTTTGATCGTAGTTGCGTTCGAGGATGCGCAACTTGGCGGAGGGGCGGATGCCGCGGGCTTCTAGAAATTCGAGCAGCCGGCGGTCGCGCTCGTAGATTCCGCTGACCGTGTAGGCGATGCCGGGCTGGGCGTCGGCGAGGAGGAGCAATCCGCGATGGCGGCGGCTGGCGGGGCTTTCCATCTCGCTCATGTTGCCGTGAGGGCAGATGCCGCCTTTGCCGAGTTTGGCGAGAAGTTTGGCTTCGAAGTCGGGGGAGACGGCGTGTTCGAGGCGCTCGGCTTCGTCGTGGACCTTCCACCATTCCATGCCGAAGAGTTCGGCCAACATGCGCTCGATGAGGTGATGGCGGAGCGTGAGCCTGCGGGCGATCTTGCGGCCGGCGGCGGTGAGGCGGAGGTGGCCGTCGGCCTGAACACGGACGAGGGAATCTTTCTTCAGGCGGCGCACGGCCATGGTAACGGCGGGAGCGGAGACTTTGAGCCAGTCGGCGAGGCGGGCGGAGATCACGGATTCGCCTTCGCTCTCGGCTTCGAGGATGGCTTTGAGATAGTCTTCCTTGGAGACGGTGATCATCTGGGAAGATTATACGATGGAGTTAAGCGAGGTTAACTCTGATTCACCACGGAGACACGCAGGCTCGGGGAAGAGCAAGGCTTAGGTCTTGGGTCTTAGGTCTTAGGTTTCAAGAGCTCGCGATCGGAAGCGACGACCGGGCTTTGCCTAGCAGTGGCTGATTTCTTTTCTTCTCCGTGTCTCCGTGCCTCCGTGGTGAGAGGCTCCTGCGCGTTTGACAGCGTTCTTCGTCTCCCCTAACCTTTACTTTCTCTTCTATGAAAATTCTAGTTCTAGGCAGCGGGGGACGGGAGCACGCGCTGGTGTGGAAGCTGCGGCAGTCGGCGCGGGTTTCGAAGGTGTATTGCGCGCCGGGCAATGGCGGGATCGCGGACGAGGCCGAGTGTTTCCCGGTGGAGTTGAAGAGTCTGGATGCAATGGTGGCTTTGGGGCAGTCGCTGCGGCCGGATTTAACGGTGGTGGGTCCAGAGTTGCCGTTGACGTTGGGAGTGGTGGACGAATTTACGCGGCGAGGATGGCCGGTGTTTGGTCCGACCAAGGCTGCGGCGCAATTGGAGGCGAGCAAGAGTTTTGCAAAATTATTTTTGCAGCGGCATCGGGTACCGACGGCGGCTTATGCCATTTGCGATTCGATGGAGGAAGTGCGCGACGCGTTAGCGCACCTGCATGCGCCGGTGGTGGTGAAGGCGGATGGGCTGGCGGCGGGCAAGGGCGTGGTGATGGCGGCAACTAAAGAAGAGGCGGCGAGCGCTGCGGCCGAAATGTTGAGCGGGAAAATGGTGGGCGAGGCGGGCGCACGCGTGGTGCTGGAAGAATTCTTGGTGGGCGACGAATTGTCGTTTCTGGTTTTGAGCGATGGTGAAAGAGTTGCGCCCCTGGTGGCGGCCCAGGATCACAAGCGCGTTGGCGACGGTGACACCGGGCCGAATACGGGGGGAATGGGCGCTTATTCGACCGCCGACATTGTGGATGACAAGATGCGGGACTGGCTGGTGAATCATATTGCGAAGCCAGTGGTGGCGGGGATGAAGGCGGAGGGCGCGGAATATAAGGGCGTGCTGTATTGCGGGCTGATGATGACGGCGCGCGGACCGATGGTGCTGGAGTTTAATTGCCGGTTTGGCGATCCGGAGATGCAGCCGATACTGATGCGGCTGGAGAGCGATCTGGTGGATGCGCTGGAGGCGTCGATTGCGGGGCGGGTGAGCGAGGGGGATTTCAACTGGTCACGGGAAGCGTCGGTGTGTGTGGTGATGGCTTCGGGAGGATATCCGGGGACGTTTGAAGTTGGGAAGAAGATTGCGGGGATCGACGAGGCTGGGGCGATTGAGGGTGTAAAGGTGTTTCACGCGGGGACTTCGAAACGCGATGGAGAGTTTTATACGGCTGGCGGGCGGGTGCTTGGGGTGTCGGCGCGGGCGGCGGATTTGGAGACGGCGGTGTCGCGGGCTTATGAGGCTTGTGGGAAGATTCGTTTTGATGGGGCGCATTACCGGAAGGATATTGCGGGGAGAGCGTTGAGGAAGAGTTGAGGGCAGTCCCAGGTCTCGCAAAACCGGCGAGACCTGGGGCATCCAGTGCGTAAAAAGAATCTTCGGAACGGAAAGAAACGTGGAAGTGAAAGAGATCCTTCGACTGCGGTTTTGCTTCGCTGGCGCGAAGCAAAATCCTGGCTCAGGATGACAATTCTTAAAGAGAAATTCTTAGTTCGGAGGAATCATGGGAAAGATATTGGTTTCGATTGTGATGGGCAGCGATTCGGATTTAGAGATTATGCGCGAAGCGGGGAAGGCGCTGGAGGAATTCGGAATCGCTTATGAGATGGATGTGACTTCGGCCCACCGGTCGCCGGAGCGGACGGCGGACTTTGCTCGGAAGGCGGCGGGGCGCGGGATTCAGGTGATTATTGCGGGGGCCGGAGGAGCCGCGCATCTGGCAGGAGTGATTGCGGCGCATACGACTTTGCCGGTGATCGGAGTGCCGATTCCTTCGACGTCGTTGCAGGGGATGGATTCATTGTTGGCGACGGTGCAGATGCCGGCGGGGATTCCGGTGGCGACCGTGGCGATTGGAAAACCGGGGGCGACGAATGCGGGGATTCTGGCGGCGCAGATGATTGGGTTGGGGGATGCAGCGATTGCTAAGAAGCTTGAGGAGCATAAGGAAAAGTTGGCGCGGGGGGTGGAGGAGAAGTCGAAGAAGTTGAAGGAATCGATGTGAGATTTTCGCTTGCCAAGTGGCGATCGAATCCGAGTTCGTGGTGGAAACTCCTGGCGAGGCTGGCGGGAGAGATGTGAATAGGGATCCCCTTCGGCTTCGCTCAGGGCAGGCTTTCGGCTGCGGTTTTGCTTCGCTGGCGCGAAGCAGAATCCTCGCTCGGGATGACAAATGTTTTCTTGGAAGCCTTTATAACTTCAATCCTTTTAGGTATTCGCGGAAGGGGGCGCCGAGGTCTTCGCGTTTCAGAGCGAATTCTACGGTGGCTTTCAGGAATCCCAACTTGTCGCCGGTGTCGTGGCGGCGGCCTTCGTAGACGTAGGCGTACATTTTTTCTTTTTGCAGCAGCAGGCGCATACCGTCGGTGAGTTGGAGTTCGCCGCCGGCGCCGGTGGGAGTTTCGGCGAGGCAATCGAAAATTCCGGGAGTGAGGATGTAGCGGCCGATGATGGCGAGGTTTGATGGGGCCTCTTCGGCTTTGGGTTTCTCGACCATGTTCTTGATTTCGAAAAGGCGCTCGCCGAACGGGCTATCGACGGGCTTTACGTCGAGCACGCCGTAGGACGAAATCATTTTGCCTTCGATGATCTGCGTGGCCAGAACCGAGCACTGCTTCTCGTTAAAAACTTCGACCATTTGTTTGAGGCAGGGGACTTTGGCGTCGATCACGTCATCCGCGAGGAGCACGGCGAAGGGCTCGTGCCCCACCATTTCGCGGGCCATGAGGACGGCGTGGCCGAGGCCGAGAGCTTCCTTCTGGCGGACGTAGGCGACGTACATCATGTCGGAAATGGAGCGCACGATCTGGAGCAGATCATTCTTGCCGCGCTCTTCGAGCATGCGCTCGAGTTCGTAGCTGACATCGAAGTGGTCTTCGATGGCCTGTTTGCCGCGGCCGGTGATGATGAGGATCTGGTTGCAGCCGGAAGCCATGGCCTCTTCGACTCCGTACTGGATGATGGGCTTATCGACCAGCGGAAGCATTTCCTTGGGCTGGGCTTTGGTGGCGGGCAGGAAGCGGGTGCCCAGTCCGGCGGCTGGGAAAACGGCTTTGCGGAGTTTCATGGGCATAGGACGGTCGCTTGGTCTAATGTCGTTAGTCGTTATTTGTTCGAGTTTCGCTTGTCGAACAATTGTAACTGCTGGGGTTTGTGGCTGGCGACCCATCGGGCATGGAGTAGAATGCTTGCGTTTAGTGAACTCGCACGGGAGGATTTCCATGAATCTGACTCAGATGGCGCCACGCTCGCCACACTTCTACAAGACTGTTAGCGGCATTGGCGTGACAGCTGTCGGAGCCATGTTGCTGATCATTGTTGCGCTCCAATTCTCGAGTAGCACTCTGGGAATCGATCGCCTGGATCTGGGCGTGATCACGCTGGGTGTTGCGGTGGTCGGAATCGCATATTACAAGCAGCACGGTGCACTCAATGAGATAGACGGAAAGATCAACGACGAAGTTGTGCTCGGCCTGCGCCACACTGCCAACGGGATGGCTTGTTCTGGCTACATGATATGCATCTTCGCCTTGGGCCTCGTGCACCATCACTGAGAAGCATTACCGCTCGCGCTCGATGATACCTCTGATGCTGGTTCAGCGCTCGCCAGTTGATCCAAGACGGTGCGTAACGCCCGCAGGACTTCATCGGCAGCCGTTGCTTTCAAGACAAATTTCAACATGCCGTCGGGCGTGAATTGCGCTCCGCGCTGGGCGGAGACGAAGCGGGCTAGCTGCTCGGGATCGACGGCGGCGTTTTGCTGGAATTTTAGGGTGACGGAGTCGCGTTTACGCTCGATGGCGTTGACGCCGACTTTCATGCACAACAGTTTTAGCGAGGCATAGTCCAACAAGTTCCGGACAGCGGGTGGGGGCGGGCCGTAGCGGTCTTGGAGTTCGGCGGCGACGTCGGTGAGTTGCGATTCGGTTTCTACGCGCGCAACGCGCTTGTACATCTGCAGGCGCTGATTTTCTTCCGGAACATAATCCGCAGGAATGCGGATGTTCAGACCGAGGTTGAGCTGGGTTTCGGCTTCGTCGGGAGCGGCTTCGCCTTTCATTTCGCGCACGGCGCGCTCCAGCATTTGAGTGTAGAGCTCGAAGCCGATGGCTTCGATGTGGCCGCTCTGTTCGCCGCCAAGCATGTTGCCTGCGCCGCGAAGTTCGAGGTCAAGGGCGGCGATTTTGAATCCCGCGCCGAGGTCGGAAAATTCTTTGAGAGCGGCGAGGCGGCGGCGGGCGATGGGCGTGAGTTCGATTTCCGGCGGAAGCATGAGATAGGCGTAGGCGCGGCGGTTGGAGCGGCCGACGCGGCCGCGCAGCTGGTACAGCTCGGAGAGGCCGAGGCGGTCGGCGCGATTGATCAAGATCGTGTTGCAGAGCGGGATGTCGAGACCGTTCTCGATGATCGTGGTGGAGACCAGAATATCGGCTTCGTGGTGCATGAATTTCAGCATCACTTTTTCGAGTTCGCCTTCGGACATTTGTCCATGGCCGACGATAATGCGCGCGGGCGGAACCAGCGATTGAATTTTTGCGGCGATTTCCCAAATGGTGTCGACGCGGTTGTGGACGAAATAGACCTGGCCGCCGCGTTCGAGTTCCTGCTCGATGGCAGATTGGATTAGTTTTTCATCCCAACTGGCGACGACAGTTTGGATCGCCATGCGATCCTTGGGCGGAGTTTCGATCACGCTCATGTCGCGCAGGCCGACCAGCGACATGTGAAGGGTGCGGGGAATGGGCGTGGCCGACATGGTGAGCACGTCGACTTGCTTGCGCATTTGCTTGATCCGCTCTTTGTGACGGACGCCGAAGCGCTGTTCTTCGTCGACGATGAGGAGGCCAAGGTCGGAGAACTTTATGTCTTTCGAAAGGATGCGGTGGGTGCCGATGAGGATGTCGATTTTGCCGGCTTCGGTTTTTTGCAGAATTTCTTTTTGCTGCTTGGCGTTGCGGAAGCGGCTGATCATCTCGATCGTGACGGGGAACGGAGCAAAGCGCTGTTTGAAAGTCTCGAAGTGCTGGAAGGCGAGAACGGTTGTCGGTGCGAGCACGGCGACTTGTTTGTTGTCGTTGATGGCCTTGAAGGCGGCGCGCATGGAGACTTCGGTCTTGCCGTAGCCGACATCGCCGCAGAGCAGGCGATCCATGGGCTGAGTGGATTCCATGTCCTTGATAACGTCTTTGATAGCTTGCGCCTGGTCCTCGGTTTCGTTGAACTCGAAGGCGTCTTCGAACTCGCGGAACCACTCGTTGGCGGGCGGGTAGGCGTGTCCGACGGCGGTTTTGCGCTCAGCGTAGAGCTTGAGAAGTTCGTCGGCCATATCTTTCATGGCCTTCTTGACGCGAGCTTTTGTCTTCGACCAGGACTGCGTGCCGAGATGACTCAGGACCGGCTTGGCGCCTTCGGAGGAGCGATATTTCTGAACCAGGTCGAGGCGCGTGAGCGGGACATAGAGGCGTGCGGCGTCGGCGAATTCGAGGAGCATGAATTCGGCAGGACCATCGCCGTGATTGATTTCCTTCAGGCCCTGATACTGGCCAATGCCATGTTCGACGTGGACGACGTAGTCTCCGACTTGGAGGTCGCGGAAGTCGGAAAGAAATGCGGAGACTTTGGATTTGGATCGCTGGGGACGGGAGGCGACGGATTCGGATTCGTCGAATAGATCGCGGGAGCCGAAGATGGCAAGATTGGCCTCGGGCAGCAGAACGCCATCGGGCACGTAGGCCGTGGCGAGAGTGGTGGTGAGGATTTCTCCGGCGAAGTAACTGGTTTCGTCGGCGTAGCTCTCGCCGCCACGGGTGCGGCTTCCGAGCTTGAAGGAGACGTTGTATTCGGTGAAGACGTCGGCGAGGCGCTCGACTTCGCCGATGTTCGGGACGGCGAAGAGAACGCGTTTGCCGTTGGAGTTGAGCTTCTGAACTTCTTCGAGCATGGCGGGAACTGCGCCGTGGAAGCGCGGCGAGGGCTGAGTGAGGATTGAAATTTCGGAAGGGTCGTCGAGGCTGCGGGTGATGCCGAGATGCTCGACGTCTGCGCCGGGAAGAGTGGAGGTTTTCTGCCACCAATCATCGGGGGGTAAGTAAATATCCTCGGGACGGACGAGGTTGCCCACGCCGCTGCGCTCGTGGGCTTCGATGACGCGGGTCCAAAAGCGGTCGAACTCTTCTTTGAGCTGATCGGTTTCGTCGAGAAGAATGGAGGCTCGCGGGAGGAGATCGAAGATGGTGCTGTCGGCTCCGGCAACGGGCGAATAAAATTCCCAGCCGGGAAAAACGTTGACGCCGCCGGCGCGGACCGCGGCCTCGACGATTTCTTCGTTGCCGGTGATGCGCTTGCCGCTGAGGCGCGTGTGAATTGTGGCGAGAAGATGCTCGCTGACTGGGGTTTCGGTGAGCGGGAGGAGCAGAACTTCGTCGACGGGATTTGAGGAGCGCTGCGATGTGGGATCGAATTTGCGGATGGAATCGGGTTCGTCGCCGAAGAATTCGATGCGTAGAGGGCGGTCGGCTTCGGGGGAGTAGACATCGAGGATGCCACCGCGAACGGCGTACTGGCCGGGCATTTCGACCACGTCGGTGGAGGTGTAGCCGACGGTGTTGAGATGGGCGAGAAGGGAATCGAGATTGAAGGACTCACCGCGACGGACAGTGCGCGCGAGGCTGGAGTAGTAATCGCCGGAGCGCAGGCGGATGGCGGTGGCTGCAACGGGCGTGATGACAATGGATGCGGCGCCGGTGGCGATCTTCCAGAGAGCGGTGGCGCGTTCTTCCTGAAGTTCGGGATGCGGAGAAAGATTTTGAAAGGGAAGAACGTCACGAGCGGGGAGGGCGACGATGGACTCGGGATCGCAGGCGTTGGTGAGTTCGCAGAATCCGCGGAGGACGGGGAGGAAGTCTTCGACAGTGCGGTTATCGTTAACGATGAAGATGAGCGGGCGTCCGGCGGAACGCTGGAAAAGCACGAGCAGCAAGGCTTTTGCGGTGGGCGAGAGGCCGGAGACACGAATTCGCCCCGTGCCCTCCTTGAGGTGGGAGGCAACACGCGCGAAGGCGGGGAGCTTTTCTACGTCCACGAAGAGTTCGCGGACGAAGGGGAGAAGCATACGGAATTATTTTAGCAGGAACAGCCCAAGCCTAACTAACTTCCTGGGCCAGATTTGTAGCGTGTGAGTACACCATGTTGTCATCCTGCCTCCGAACTAGAATCTTCATCGCTTCCGCCCTCGGACCCATCGTCAGGTTGCGCGTCCGGCACGTCCGTGCCCGACGGTACACACGCCGGCACCTCGACCGGAAAGGTCGGCAACATCACGGTGTCACAAGGGGGGTCGGGCGGGGGATCAGTTGAGGGCGTATATGGAACATTCGCAGTCGTTCCGCCGCCATCGATGGCGGGGCCGTTAGAGTCGTCAGAACCGTCATTCATAGCTTCATCTCCAGTGGGCAACCTTGCCCGGAATTCCCTGCTCGAAAACGGCGCCATTGTAAACCTTTTCCAGTGGCGCTGAGTAGGAGTCTTCCGCCTCTACGCGACCTCAGCCTTTCCCTGCCGGCACTTTGTGTCTCCGAGAGGATCTCGATAAAGCTCGGTCGCCGCAATGCGCCTCGGGCCGGGGCGAGAAGTCTAAGGTCCACCAAAGTGGTCTCTCAGTCTTTAATTCGCCACGGGAGGCGACCCTCGCTATTTTTGAGAACCCGGCCCTGGGCGGTTATGGTCACACGGTAAGGATCAAGATCGTGGACACAGTTGAGTTCAAGAGAGATGCTGGCGATTCTTATCTGAGCCTTGTCAGTCGGCAGGATTCATTTCCGCAACAGCGGACGCGTCAAACACGTAGGCCCGCCACTGCCGTTGATGCAGAGTTCGGAGCCAGGGAAGGTGCGGAGGTCGAACCCGGCGTGGCGGAGGCGGGCGTTGGTGATGTGATTTTCTTCGAGGGCAAGCAGGCGAGTGTTGCCTAGCGCGAGGACGTTGCAGGCTAACGTTTCGCGTTCAGCAGGATCGATTTCGATGAAGTTGAATCCGCGAGACTTGAGCAGTTCGACAGTTTCTACGGCGAGCCATGGGAGATCGACTAGAGCGGTGTGATCGTCGAGCAGGCTGATTAGGGACATTAGATGGAGACATGCGGATGGGCCGGGACCGTAGGGGAGCGGAGCGGGGATGACATCGATTTTGTGGGGCGCTAGTAAATTGCGCATCTGCTGAATGCCCGCGGCGTTGGTGCGATAGCCGTGGCCGATGAGAAGTGTTTTGGAGTCGAGCCAGAGGATGTCTCCGGCTTCGGTGGTGGCGGGGGCGGTGATCTGGGCGAGCGTGGGAATGTCGAACGTCTCGCAGAGCGTGGCGTGGTGCGGGCCTTCGGGGATGCGGTCGGGTTTGCCGGGGCGCATGACGATGAGGCCGTGGTCGGTGGGGAGGGAGGCGTCGTGGGTATAGACGGCATCGAGGGAGAGATCGGGAGCGGGAGACAGTTCGAGGACTTCGGCCCCGGCGGATTTTAGTCCGTGGCAGAGGGCGTCGTGTTGAGATTGGGCGATGGCGAAGTCTGGCGCGTGGTGGAAGCCGAGGTCTTGCCATGTGGCGGCGCGGCCTGATTGATTCCATCCGGCGGTGCGTGGAGAACAGACGAGGACGCGGGCGAGCGGGGCGACCATGGAGTGTCCGTTGAAGTGGGTTTTGGTTAGCGGGGCTTGTGTGGGCATTAAGGTTGTGAAACGGTTGCAGCTTTCTGGAATCTATATGGGCATTATGGCAAAAGCAATGTGGGAAGGCGCGGTACTGGCCGAAAGCAATGCGACGGTTGAGGTGGAGGGGAACCAGTATTTTCCGCCGGATGCGATCCGCAAGGAACATTTTAAGCCGAGCGATGCGCATACGGTGTGTCCGTGGAAGGGCACGGCGAGTTATTACGATGTTGAGGTAAATGGAAAAAAGAATGCGGGAGCGGCGTGGTTTTATCCCGAGCCGAAGGATGCGGCGAAGCAGATTAAGGGGTATGTGGCGTTTTGGAAGGGTGTGAAGGTGGAGAGGTAGGCTGCCGCAGGCGCTTTACTTTATGCTAGAATGTAAAGCATGCCACAAGCGACCATTTCCTCCAAGAACCAAATCGTAATTCCGCGGGAGGCCCGGGAAGCGCTCGATTTGAAAGCCGGCGATAAGGTTTTGGTGGTGGTGCGCGGCAAGAGAGTGCTGGTGCTGCAGAAGCCGGCCTCCCACCGGGCGGCCCTTCGGGGAATAGCCCGGAACCTCTATCCGCCGCAACACATTCAGAAGGAACGCCAGAGTTGGGAGTAGAGCGGCTACGGATATTCCTCCAGCGTCAGCGCCGGACGCTCTTGACACCAGCATCTTGATTTATCACATGGAAGCGAATGACCGGTATCTGGCGCTTGCCGATGCGGTTTTCTCCTGGGTGGAAAAAGCAGGGCATGAGGCCGTGACTTCCACCATTACCATGACGGAACTCCTGGCCCCCTCGTATCGCGAGAACGACGAGCGGAGAGTCGACGAATTCTACGGCTTGCTTTCCACGTATCCAAACCTGCGGTGGATTGCGCCTGATTTGGAAACGGCGGACATTGCGGCACGAATGCGCGCGGCTTATCGGCTGCGCACGCCAGACGCGCTGCAGGCCGCAACTGCCCTCCGGGCCACGGCTACGGGCCTCATCACAAACGATCCCGCCTTCGCTCGAATTCAGGAATTCGAGACGGCGATCCTGGATAAATTTCTTTGAGCCGGGCAAAGAGATCCGACGATTCGTCGGCTCTAGAACTCGACGTGGGCGCGGAATGAGGGTACGAGTACGGGGCCGCGGTCGCGGTTGTAGCCGGGATCGTTGATATGCTGCAGGCCCGGCGCCAGGTAGATGCCGCGCCAGACGTGGGCGGTGTAGTAAGTCTCCACAATATTTTCGCGTCCGTAGTTGAGTTTGCCATCGCCGAGCAGGAAGCCGAGACCGCCATCGGCGAGATAGTATTGGTGATCCTTCGCGATGGCGTTGGAGATGAAGGCGATGCCGGCGCGGTCTTGTTTGCGATGCCACCATGCGCCGTTTGCACCGAGTCCTTCGGCGAAGGTTTGATCGACTTCCGTGTAGGCGAAGGATTCAGTCTTGCCGTTGTCCCAGCCGAAGCGTGCGAAAGCGGTGAGATTGGTTGTGAGGTTTTGTTCGAGGTTGACGCCGAATCCGTATTTGCGAGTGATGTGCCAGGGGTGATTCGTGATCTCAGGGACCAGCTCCGGCGCCGGGGCTGCGTGATCTTCAAACTGGATGATGGCGTCGCGATAAATGCCCATGTTGGCATAGTTGGTGTAGGCCAGGAGGCGGACGACTCCGGCTTTTTTGCGAATTGCGCCGCGCCGCAATTCGTATTCGAAATTTTCCGCGTGGACTTGCCAGGGGCGGTAAACCAGATCGATTCCGTTCGCGACCTTGGGCATTAAGGCTTCGGCGAAACGGAAACCCCAGTTGCGGTCTTCGAAGTCGGCGGTAAGGCCAACGGTGTAGCCACGAGTGTCGGCGGCGTAGTCGTAAGCGCCGTTGTTGTCGGTGGTCCAGTTGATGAACTGAAATTTGGTATCCGAGCCGACCGAGTTTATGTCGAAGAAATCGGGCACGCTGAATTTACCGAAACGGAGTTCGAGGCGGCGGCGCGGAAGTTCGTCGAAGAGCGAGAGATAGCTGCGCGTGTTTTCGACTTTGTCTTGGCTGAGGGCGAAAACTTTGTGGATCAGGCCGCGGCCGAGATAGGGCGCTTTGCTCAGCGAAGGATTGCGCACGATATCGAGGTCGGTGTTGCCGGCCAGGCCGAGGCCGGTGCTGAGAGCGGATCCGCCGGCTTCTTCGATATCGACGAGAACTTCGGTGGAGTTGTTGAGGCGCACGCCGGTGTAGAGAGTCAGAACCCGAGATGTGGCTTTTTGGTAGTTGGGGCTGAGGCTGTTCGTGCCGCTGTAGTCGGCGTGGAAAGGCGGATGAGTTTGAAAGATGAAGTTGGCCTGGCCGGTGAGCCAGTAACGCGAATTCTTGAAGTGCGGGAACATGGACTCGGTGGAGTCGTCGGGCGCGGGATTGGTGGCGGTGGCGCTGGGCTGCGAGGTCGAGTCGGGCTTGGTTGCGGGAGGGGCGTCGGAGTTCTGGGCGAAGGCAGGAAGAACGCAGCAGGCAACGATCGGCAGAATTAGACTCGGGCAGAGAGCACGCAGACGGACTGTAGGCGCAAGCTTGGCGCATGTTCCGCAGGCGGCGCGAAGCCGGGAGAACGTCCGGGCGATATTGAAAATGAATTTCAATTGCACAATCCCAAGTTAGATGGATACTGAAATCACCTCTGTACCGCATGTCACCATGCGCCGTGACATTGGTCACCCAGTTACGGCCAGCCGGGATTCGCCAAGCGGTTTACGCATATATATCGCCGCAATTTAACTATGGTTAATGAAGCGGCGGACGATCCGGATAGGCAGTGGATCGCTCGCGCCAATCCATTCAGCCTACGCAAGGCTGGTTAAAGGAGTGTTACATGCGCGGACCGCTTTAGCAGTTGCTCGGTGCGGTCCATTGCATGCTGAGGCTCCGGTTGCCATTTTTGCCGGTGACCACGACCCAGTTCATGCGCAGAGGCTGTGTTTCCATACTTTGTTCCCGCAGGGCGGAAAATAGGTAAGGGGTTGCGCGCGTGAACTGCGTCGTCGCCATCGCCACAGGTGGAGCGAGGAGAGCGATGCAAGCCATTGGTTTGGATCTCCTTTCTGTAGATTTCAATCATGCGGTTTTTGTGAGTGCTGGATTTTACGGCCAACCATCTTATATCATACCCCCCTAGGGTATTGGCAACTTAAAAATTGCAAAGGAACGAAAAAATGCAAGATAAGATTCCGATCATTTCAAAAGAGAAACAGAAGCTGTTGTTTCGCATCAAGAGAATACGGGGGCAGTTCGCGGCAGTGGAGCGGGCGCTAACGGCGGGGGACGAGTGCGCGGATATTTTAATGTTGCTGGCCGCAATCCGCGGAGGAGTGAATGGATTGATGGCGGAGATTCTGGAAGATCATATTCGCCTGCACATGATGAATCCGGATCACGAGATGGAATCGCCGGAAGAGCTGGGTGAAGATTTGATTGGGCTGGTGAGGGCTTATTTGAAGTGAGGATACAAGCCCCGAACCGTGCGGGCGCACGGCGTGGGGCCAAGAAATCCCAGGCTAGGGCGTAACTTCGAAAACTGTACCCTCGTTATGATGGCCGCCGTGTTCCGTGGTGCCATAGAGATTGCCAGCGGCATCGAAAATGAGGCCGGACTTGGGAGAATCGCCGTCGTTAGTCTCTTGAGGAATGCGAAATGCGACTTTCGCAGACATGAGACTGATCTCACCAAGGGAGGAGGAACAGAACTATAGTCTGGCGGGGTTTGGAGTCAAGACAGGTTTTGTAAATTTTGTGTTGCGGAACTTGGGAGTAGAGAGGGCAGAAATTAAAGAGGACGGCCCGGAGCCCCCGAAGCCGTCCTTGAAACCCTCCCGGTTAGAAGGGCGATTTGATGACCTGAGGTTACCGCCGCCATGTTGCAAAATGATGGCGGCGCGATGAATATCTGGTTAATTCGGGAGGAGTGAGGCTGGTATAGTAGTCGGTCGCGTTGGTCAACAGAGTTAGTTTTTGGTGGGAGCCCTGATGCCGTCCACAACGTCTCGAAAGGTCGAACAGTCACGTCGTCTGCAACAGCGCGCGGAGAGCATGATTCCGGGCGGAGTGAACTCGCCGGTGCGGGCGTTTGGATCGGTGGGAGGAGATCCTCCTTTTATTGTGCGGGGCAAGGGACCGCGGATTTGGGACGCGGACGAAAATGAGTTCATCGATTATGTGGGATCGTGGGGACCGCTGATTCTGGGTCATGCTGCGCCGGATGTGCTGGATGCGATTGTGGGAGCGGCATGTAATGGGACGAGTTTTGGAGCATCGACGCCGGCGGAGGCGGATTTGGCGGAGCTGGTGATCTCGGCATTTCCGCACGTGCAGAAAATTCGCTTCGTGAGTTCGGGGACGGAAGCGACGATGTCCGCGATTCGCTTGGCGCGGGCTTATACCAAGCGCAAATATATTGTGAAATTTGAAGGCTGCTACCACGGGCATTCGGATGCGCTGCTGGTGAAGGCGGGCTCGGGGGTGGCGACGCTGGGAATCCCAGGATCGGCGGGGGTTCCGGAGGAGTTCACGCAATTCACGCTGGCCTTGCCGTTCAACGATGTGCAAGCGGTGGAGTATGCGTTCCAAAAATTCAAGCATCAGATTGCGTGCGTAATTGTGGAGCCGGTGGTGGGGAACATGGGGTGCGTCCCGGCGGCGGACGATTACCTGGTGGCGTTGCGGCTGATTACGGAGCGGGAAAAGTCGGTGCTGATTTTCGATGAAGTGATGACCGGATTTCGCGTGGCTTTTGGCGGGGCGCAGGAGCTTTACAGCATTCGTCCGGATTTGACGACGATGGGGAAGATTATTGGCGGAGGATTGCCGGTGGGGGCGTATGGCGGGCCGAACGAGATTATGAACCTGGTGGCGCCGCTGGGGCCGATGTACCAGGCGGGGACGCTGTCGGGGAACCCGCTGGCGATGGCGGCGGGATGCGCGATGCTGAAACACTTGCGGGAACATAAGCAGGAGATTTATTCGCGGATCGACACGTTGAGCCGGGAATTGGTGGAGGGCGTGGCAGCGGCGGCGAAGGATGCGGGCGTGGCGCTGTGCCACAACCGCGTGGGATCGATGTTTACGTGGTTCTTTACGGCGGGGCCGGTGACGGATTGGGAGTCGGCATCGAAATCGGATACGGTGGCGTTTGGGAAATTCTTTCGCGCGATGCTGGATGCGGGAATTTATTTGCCGCCGTCGCAGTATGAAGCGGCGTTCCTGGGGGCGACGCATACGAGTGAGGATGTGCAGCAGACGGTGGCGGCGGCGCGGGGAGCGTTTGCGGCGGTGAAGGGATAAGAGCGATTTCACCACCCTTCGGCTTCGCTCAGGGCAGGCTTCGTCACAGAGACGCAGAGAAAATCGAATACGATCTATTTTGTCGAGGGCTGACGGCGGGTTGCTGACTCGGCCATCATTTGCGGGATCGTTACGAATTCGAATCCTTCAGATTTGTAGCGGGTGAGCAAGTGATCGGTGGCGATCACGGTTTGGGAGCGGTCCGCGCCGAGTTGTTTGTGTCCGCCATCGTGCAGCAGGATTACATCGCCGCCGCGAATTTGGTGGGAGACTTTTTGCTCGATTGTGACGGCAGGCGGGGCCTTCCAGTCGTAGCCGGTCACGTTCCACATGACTGGCTCGAGACCCAGCGAGCGGGCGATGCGGAGAACGGCGGGACGGCGCGCGCCGAAGGGTGGACGGAAAAGATTGGAGTGATCGCCGACGGCATCTTGTAAGGCAGCCTGGCATTGCGCGAGTTGGCGAGTGATTTCATGGTCGCTGTGAAATGTTAGAAACGGGTGGGTGAAAGTGTGATTGCCGACGATGTGGCCCGCGTGGATGATGGCGCGGGCGAGATCGGGGCGCTGCTGGACATATTTCCCGATCAGAAAGAAGGTTGCGGGAACTCCGTGTTTGGCCAGGACATCGAGCAGGCGGAGTGTGTGAGGATCGTTAGGGCCGTCGTCGTAGGTGAGTGCGATTTGGCGCGAGCCAGGCGTGAGGCCGGTGAAAGTTTTTCCGAACCATTGTCCAGTGGGAGCCATGGACTGGTAGGCCGCAGTGGCGGCGGCCGCAAGGGATGCGGCACTGGTGAGGGCAAGGGCTAGCATGGGAGGATTGTAAAGGGCAATTTGGTAATTGGGTAATTTAGTAATTTTGCAAATTCGGGTCCGAAAATGCTTTTCAATTACCCGATTACAAAATTGCTCAATTACCCAATTTCTTCTGTTAACTCTTCGCGCAATTGCCAGTGGGCGCTATCCGGGATATCCTGCCAATTCCGAAATAATTGCGAGACGTATTGCGAAATTATGGCGAATCTTTTCGAACTGCCGCGTTACATTGCCGTGGAAGGACCGATCCGGGTGGGCAAGAGCACGCTGGCGCGCATACTGGCGGAGCGGCTGAATGCGCAGCGGGTGATCGAACCGGAGTCGAATCCGTTTCTGGGCGCGTTTTACGAAGGGGAGCGGGGGGCTGCGTTCCAGGCGCAGTTCGCGTTTCTGGTGGGGCGGTTCGAGCAGTTGCAGGCGCTCGATTTGGGCGGAGGGTCGCAGAAGACGGTGGTGGCGGATTACATCATCGAGAAAGATAAGCTGTTCGCCTGCCTGAATCTGACCGATCAGGAGTTGGAGACGTACAACCGCTACTACAACCACTTTCGACATAAGCTGCCGACTCCGGATCTGGTGATTTATTTGCAGGCGACGCCGGAAGTGTTGAAAAAACGGCTGAAGAAAAAAAATGCGCCGGGCGAGCGGGCGGTAAGCGATGAATATCTGGAAGAAGTGGTGAAGGCGTATGAGCACTTCTTTTTTCACTACACGTCGTCGGATTTGTTGATTGTAAATACGTCAGATATCGATTTTGTCGACCGCAATGAAGATTTGCAGGAGTTACTGCGGAAGGTAACGGAGCCGATCAAGGGGACGCAATATTTCTTGCCACTGGGCGGACAGGATGGGGTGGGGGCGTAAAAACCGTCGTTAGTCGTTGGTCGTTGGCCTCTCCAGTGGCTGGCCCTTACTTTGCGAGAGCACGCAGGGTATTGCGATAGCGCTTCATTATCTTTTCTGCTTTGCCTATTTTCTTCTTGATTATGCGCTCGTAGGAGTCAAACTTCGACTCTTCTCGGCGACGCTCTCGCGCCCGCTCTTCGAACAGTTCGTCAAACGCGGATGGCTCGCCAGGTTTGGGCTTGAGAAATCCCCTGATTTCGTTTATGCGCCGCGCGGTCATCGGGGCCAGAATGAGTCGGCCCTTCTCTTCGCTCCACGTGATGCGCGTACCTGGCTTGATCTCAAGCTGCTTGCGCAACTCGCCTGGAATTATTACCTGACCCTTGGCGTTGACGACGGTGCGTCGCATAATCGATTCTCCTGCCTGTTTTCTACTTGACGCCCAAGGTTCGAAGCAGCGCCTTCACTTGTACCGCTATTTCCTTCGCCAGCAACAGTACCAAGTGGACAAGACCATAGACAGCCAGTACCGCGGCTTCTGGTGAAGATCTGAAGAGCTCTGTGTATCTCACAATCAAAATGCGCCCGCCTGTTATCGCAAAAGCCACCTTGCGAACTTGCCAAGTTCGTAGACGAAGCAGCCAAAGATCAAGGTCCGCAGTAGGATCTTTTCGCAGACGGAGTAGAACCCGTCGATGCGGCGTTCCAGATCGCGTTTGCCCTTTTCTGCCATGCTTAGGAGCCAACCCCCGCCATGGAAGCGTCACACAAGAGTTGTCGTCATCGCCCCGTTTTCGCGGGGCCAGGATTGAGCGACTTCGACTTGGCGATGTTCGCACGCACCCTTTCCGTATCACTCGCGTGAATGAGGTGATCGTTCAATTTGCGTTCGTCAGCATTGCGATTGTTAACATTGCCCCCATAGGGGTCGTCGTTATTGCTGAAATCCATTGCGTCGGGAGTCGGAGGAATCGAACCAGGCTTCGACCCTTTGTCTCGATCGACGAAGCGCGGCGGTAGTTCAGCTTCCAGCATTTTCTGTTGAGCATCCCATTTCGCGCGAACCGTTTGACGATGATCGGCGGTCCAGCCGATATACCTCAGGAAGGTCTTAGCCGTCAGCGTAGCTTGACTGTGGCGGTCACCGAACGCGATCGAGAATGCGCTGATATCGTTCTTTGGCACGGATTTCAAAGCAATTCCGCACTTAGTTTTGTCCCAGAGGATTTTCACCGCCTGAATTTTTGCTTCTTCGAATATCCTGGTAGCAGCCGCATTCAGAGCAATTTTTCCGTCAGGTGCTATGGCGATGGCGGGTTCTTCGATCCTGACCGACTGCCGTTCAAACGTTTCGTAGGCCACAAAGTAGACTCTCTACCACTACTATACATCCGCCCGGTACTCTTGTAAAGCTTTTACTTAAGCTTGCAAGTAAGCTTATGAAGGTCCGCGTTGGTCGTGTCCGATGCGATTGACTTCCCGGAGCCGGGCCAACAACAAACGACCATCGACGCCCGCCTGTTTTGCGGCTACAATACCCGCAGCATCCACGAAGATGCGGAACAGGCTCTATCCGCCGCGGCGGAGGGGCACTGGAGGACAGAATGAGTATTACCCCCATAGGCGGGCGTCACCCTGACGATATCCGCCGCAAAGTCACGACCGCTTCTCTGTGGGAACAAAAACTCCGACACGAACCGATTACTTGCCTAACCGCCTACGACTACGCTACTGCCCGGTTGGTAGACGCGGCTGGAATCGAAATGATTCTGGTGGGCGATTCCCTGGCCCAAACGATGCTGGGTTATGAGAACACCCTATCGGTAACCGTGGACGAGATGTTGCATCACGTAAAGGCGGTGCGGCGGGGCGTGAAGAATGCGCTGCTGCTGGCGGACATGCCTTACGGGTCTTATCAGATTGATGCCGACGACGCGCTGCGCAATGCGACGCGGTTTGTGAAAGAAGGCGGGGCGGAGGTGGTGAAGATCGAGGGCGGAGAAAAGCGCGCGGATTTGATCCGGCGAATCATCGATGCGGAGATTCCGGTGGCCGGGCATATTGGGCTGACGCCGCAATCGGTGAATGTGATGGGCGGTTACAAAGTGCAGGGGAAGAATTTGAATGGCATTGAGCAGTTGATGCGAGATGCCGTGGCGCTGGACCGCGCGGGCGTGGCGTGCATTGTGCTGGAAGGGATTCCGCGGGAAGTGGCGGCGATGATCACGGCCGAGGTGGGAACTCCGACGATTGGGATTGGAGCGGGTCCGGAGTGCGATGGGCAGGTGCTCGTGTTTCACGATCTGATTAATCTGACGTTTGCGCCGCCGGCGAAGTTTGTGCGGCGGTACGGCGACGCGGCCGCTCTGATCAGCCGTGCGGTGCAAGGGTTTCGCGCGGATGTGAAGTCGCAGCAATATCCGTCGGATGAGGAGTCTTATCATTTGCCGAAGGAGACGAAGGCGGGATTGGACACGGTGCTGGCGCGGAAGAGAGCGATGCAGCGGTAGAGAGCGTCGGCCACGGATTTGCACGGATATACACGGATAGAACAGGATCCGGGCTTTAACTCGAGGAGCGGCGGTGCTAGGCTTAGGTTAAGTGAGGAGGTAGTGATGATGCACCTTCTGCCAGGTTTTTTTCTGCCGTTTTTTGGCTTTGGCTTTGTGATGTATTTTCTGCCGTCGATTATTGCTCTGGCTCGGAGCAAGAGGGACATTGCGGGAATTTTGCTGTTGAACATTCTTCTGGGCTGGACTGTGATCGGCTGGGTGGTGGCGTTGATTTGGGCGGTGAAGACGGACGTTCCCATGGTGGTGCGGTGAGGTTTTCGGCACTTGGTGGCCGGTGGCGACTGGCCTGGGTTTGCGGGTTGCTTAGCGGTCTTTTGTTGACAGGATGCACGAGGAAAAAAGCGGAAGCGGCGCCGGACGCTGTTTCCGAGTTGCAGGCGGTGTCACCGGCCGATCCGGCGAAATTTCCTGTCCTGCTTGCGAGCAAACATTGGAGCAATCCGTATCTGGTGGTGCGTCCGGAGGAGGTTGGACTGCTGACGGACGTGACGGCGAATGACGAAAAAATTGTAAAGCCGGAAGAAGTCTTGAAGGCTCTGGCGCAGTTGCCGGTGGCGGCGTGGCCCTACGGGCGCGCGGTTGCGATTCTGGTGGACGCAAAGGCGGCCAGCTCGGAGCAGGATAAGATCGCGCTGCGACGGAACCGGGGAATTGTTGCCGGCGAATTGCAGAGCGCGCATGTCGCGATTCATTGGATTCCCTCGTCCTGATAGAAATCCCAGCTAAATGAAAATCTGCAACACCATCGAAGACATGCGTGCCGCGTGCCGCGCGGCGCGGCATGGGGGTAAGCGTTTGGGATTTGTGCCGACGATGGGGGCGCTGCATGAAGGGCATTTGTCGCTGGTGCGGGCGGCCAAGGCCGCATGCGATGTGGTTGCGGTTTCGATTTTTGTGAATCCAACGCAGTTTGGACCGACGGAAGATCTGGCAAAGTATCCGCGGACATTCGAGCGCGACCGCGAGTTGTTGGAAAGTGAAGGCGTGGAGTTGCTGTTCGCGCCGGCGGTGGAGGAAATGTATCCGGCGGGCGCGGCGACATGGGTTACGGTGGAGGGACTGAGCGACAAGTTGGACGGGCGTTCGCGACCGGGGCACTTTCGCGGTGTGAGTACCGTGGTGGCGAAGCTGTTTCATGTTGTCGAACCGGATGTGGCATTTTTCGGACAGAAGGATGCGGCGCAGATAGCGGTCGTTCGGCGCATGGTGCGCGATTTGAGTTTTCCGGTGGAGATTGTGGCGTGTCCGATTGTGCGTGAGGCAGACGGACTGGCCATGAGTTCGCGCAACGCTTACCTTAATGAGCAACAGCGAAAACAGGCCCTGGTGTTGCATCGGGCGCTGATGCAGGTGAAGAACCTTTGGGAGAGTGGGGAGCGCGGCGCAGAAAAATTGTTGGCTGCGGGGCGCGCTGAAGTTGCGCTGGAGGAAGCGGTGCGTCTCGACTATTTTGAGATTGTGGACGCAGAGAGCCTGGACGCGGTGGAAAAAGTTGAGAGCGGGACGCTGGTGGCGGTTGCGGCATTCGTGGGAACAACGCGGCTTCTCGATAATATTTTGCTGTAGAGTCTAGCGGCTGGGCTGGGCGCGGTCGGTTTGCGAAATGCCGGCGGACGTTTCAGGAGGCGAGAGGCGCTGCCGCACCAAGGTTTCGATCCGCGTCCAGAGATGGGGGTCGCACTCGCTTTGCATGTGGCCGGGTGTGAAGACGCGGTCCCACCATGAGGCTTCGGGGCACTCGACCGGAGCTTTCTTGTAATCCATGCGGTAGTTGCCAAGAATGTCGGTGCGGGCAGGGTCGGCGGCGGTGATCTGGCGACGGCCGTGAACGATGCCCTGGGTTTGATAAAAGTTCACCGCTTCAGTGACGTTGCCTGGAATCACGGAATCGTTTTGCCAGACTTTGGCAACGCTGTCTACCTGCACTGTCAATAACACAGGAATGCCCTGGCGGCCCAGATCGCGCGCCAGGAGCACGGCTGCGGAGGCTCCCCAACTGTGGCCGAAGAGAACGATGTGGGCGCGGGTTTTTTCGGCGGGAGAAAGCGCGCCGTCGCGATCGGTATCGAGCAGACGAAGCACGTCGTGATAGGCCAGTTTTCTGTGGCGGTTCTCGAAGACGCGGACGTAGGTATCTTTGGGAACGGCTTGCCGGATGCGCTGAGCAAGTTGAACCGGGCCGTGATGGGAGTTGTCATGGCCAACAAATCCACCCACGAATCCGATGACGATATTGGAGGGGGACGGAGCGGAATTGGGGCCAAGCACGGCAGCGTCGACAGCTCGGGATAGAAGGGGCGCAGTGGCGGCGAAAATCGCTAACGCGACGGTTGACAGGCGGACTGCAAGCGAACTGCGCAAACGGGCTCCTGCTAATTCCTACTAACGTAAGATGATTCGGTCCCGGGGGAGGATGCCGTAAAACTTCACTGCGGGGCGAGTGCAGCGAAACTATTGCAAAGCACAGTTGAAATACCACCCTCCGATTTCCCGACCCAGCTCTGGAATCATCGACAACTAGGCCAATGTCTTGATCTGTGCGGTTTTCCGCACGTTTGACCCGAGCGACAGTCTACACCCGCTTGTCAAGTCTGGCACGGATGTTTGTGGGCGGGAATTTTTTGCCGGAGACGAAGGGATTTCCGGCGAGGATAAATCGAAGTGGGTGATCGGCGGCTTTGGTGATGCCGATGCGCGGGGTGGTTTGGATATTCTTAGCGCGGAAGGCGTCTTCGCCAATCCACAGGCCGGAGGCGGGAGCAGTGAGATCGGAGCCATTGTCGCGGGCGCGGGTGATGGCGAAGGCTTGGGCGAGGCGTCCGGGGCCGCTGGTGAGCTGATGGCGATGGCGAGGGCTGGGCAGCGGAATTCCGCGGGAGTGGGCCATTTCTTCGAGGCCGAGAAGCGGTTCGAGTGCGCGAAAGAGAACGCTGCCAGCTTTGCCTTCGGGTTCACATGAGACGTTGAGGCAATAGTGATTGCCGTAGATGAAATAAACGTAGGCGTACCCGGGAGGTCCGAAGAGAACGGAGTTGCGGGCGGTACGGCCGGCAGCGGCGTGAGCGGCAGGATCGTTGATTCCGAGGTAGGCTTCGACTTCGACGATGCGGGCGACGAGGCGAGTTTGGCCCTCGCGCACCAGAATTTTTCCCAGAAGGGCGCGAGCGACGCGGCTCGGGCTCCGGCTGAAGAAAGCGCGTTCCAGCGGGTGGATTGTAGAGAGTGCGGCGAGGATGACGGGCTCGGCCATGCGACATTTTAAGTGAAGCGGGAGCGGCGCGTGCCTGGAGGGAGTCTAGATCAGATGCGTGAGAGTTAGCAGGCCGTAGAGGCAGAGCAGGGCGAGGACGGGACCTCCCCAGATCATGAGAGCGCACTTCCAGCCGAGGGAGCGGGCGATGTCGCGCTGGCTGCGCCAGGAGATCAGGAAAGTTGGATTATTTTTGCCCTTCATGACGACAACCGGCGGGTGCGGGTCGAAGGCATTGACTGGGGCAGTTTTTTCGCCTGCCGAGTTGTTGGGTAAGACCGCGAGCGTGGAAGGCATGACTGCGGCGGCGGCCCAGGCGGCTGGATTTGCGATGCCTGCCTTCATCAGGGCGGCGGCGATTTTCTGCTGCTGCGTCATGTCCGCTGATTTGGTGGGACCTTGATCTGACGAGAGCTGGATTGTCCGGGGCGATGCTCTCGTGATGGCCTTGTCATAAATCGCATCGAACTTTGGATCGTGCTGAAGGCCACCCGTGAGTACACCGCTGAAGAGATTGCTGCCTTCTCGTGCGAGCGATAGGCTAGCGCCGCGCAACGGAAGTGAAAAGCTTCCTGCGGTGAGCGAAATAGGCTCTTCGTCTTGAATGGGCCGCGAAGTTACTTCGAGGCCAGGATTTTCCCCGAGCGTTCCCACCAAAAAGAGCGCGTTCTTGGGTTTGATGCAATACTCTTCGACTTTAATTTTGTGAGTGGTGTCGACGCAGTGGCGCGACAGAAGCAGGCGCACTTTGGGAGGAACTTCCTCTTTGGTGGTGAAGAGTGCGTCGCAGAATTCCTGGTGGAAGTCGCAGTGGATATCGAGTTCTGCGCCGCGTGGGTCGATCAGGACTTGGCCGGTGTTGTCGTCGAGAAAAAAGGGAACGTGCATGCACTCGGCGGCCACCTTGACCCACTGCTTGCTGCGGCCTTGTTGCTTCCACTCCCAGACGAGGGTGCGGAAGTAGTAGCAGGGGCGCTGAGTGATGGGCGCAATCATGGTGTAAGGACCGGTGGCGAGGCCGCTGAGTTCGACCATGCCCATGGATGCGCTGCGAATCCTGGAGGCGGGAGTGTCGAGGATGAGGCGGCGACGGTGAAGCAGGCGGAAGCCGTTGAGGAAAACGTAGAGTCCGGCACAGAGTCCGATGGCGAGCCAGATGGACGGGCCAGTGGGTGTGGTGGAGCGGAATAAGAACGCAGAGGGGAGCAACTTGGAGAGGACCGCGTTCGGGAAGATTGTGTTCAAGAGGATCAAGCGGTCAGTCCGTAGAGGTGGACACTTAACGGACGCACCCCGTATCGAGCCTACGGGAGCTGGAGCAGGACTGGGAGCAGAAAACGGTAGAGCGGGCTTACGTTGGTAATCCGAACTACGCTGTAGTACAGGGACTCGCTCTGCTCGTCCGACAGCCGAGGACGGCTGTCGCTGCATGAGCACGGCGGGAGATTACGCTCTTGAGCGGCGGCGTTTGAGGAAAAGATATGTGAGGGTCAGTGCCGCGAAGAAGATGATTCCGCCGATTGCGTTTATGCGAGTTGCGAAGAGAGTGTGGAGAACGGCGGCGCAGACCAGGGTGAAGCCGAGGATCGATCCCCATACCCCGACGGGGGAGCGCATGGGCAGGGCGGCGACTTGTTCACGGGTGAGGCGCCAGCGGAAGCTGATGTGGGCTGCGAGAGATATAACCCAGGAAAGAATGAGGCCGGAGAAGGCTGCTCCCATGATGTAGAGGAAGGCTTGTTGGGGAGCGTAGTTCTCGATGATGAGAGCAGTTACGATTCCGTAGGAAGAGACGAGCAGGGCGAGGCGCGGCGATCCGGAGGAACTTAGTTTGCCCATGCTGGCTGGAGCCCATCCGGTGCGGCCCATGGAAAACAGCAGGCGGGAGGCGACGTAAAGTTTGGCGTTGGCTCCGGAGAGGGCGGCGGTGAGGACGACGAAATTCATGAAGAACGCCGCGGCGGGAATTTTTGCCAGACGGAGGACGCTGACGAATGGGCTCTCGGCGACGCCGGTGTGGTTCCAGGGCATGACGCCGACCAAAACGATGATGGCTCCGAGGTAAATGCCGGCTAGCAGAAAAAAGGTGAGGCGTGCGGCGCGCGGTATGTCGGTGGCGGTGCGGGATTCGCCGGTGGTGACGGCGAGCATCTCGACGCCGCCGAAGGCGTAGATGGCCCAGAAGACTGCGAGCAGGGGAGCGATTGGCCCTTGGGGAAGAAATCCGCCGTGAGCGGTGTATTGCGGAGCGACTCGGCCGCTGAACATTAGAGCGGCGCCGGCCAGGATGAAGACCACGATGGTGGCGAACTTGATCATGGAGAACCAGAACTCGAAGCGTCCGAAGGAGCCTACGGAGCGCAGATTCACGAGAAGCAATAGCGCCGAGAAAACGAGCACCCAAATTTCGCCGCGAACCTGCGGGAACCAGTAAGCCATGTAAGTGGCGGAAGCGACGAGTTCGGCTCCGATGGAGAAAGCGATGGCAGCCCAGTAGGCGGCGCGGCAAAGAAATCCCAGATATTGGTTGAGGTAGAGTTCGCCGTAGATGCCGAAGGAGCCGGCGGCGGGATGCATGCTGGAAAGTTCGCCGAGGGCCATGGCCACGGTGTAGGCGATGAAGGCGGCGATGATGTAACTAAGAATGACGCCGGGACCGGCGACTTCTAGGGCGGCGGCGGAGCCGAGAAGAAGCCCGGTGCCGATCGAGCCGCCGACCGCGACCATGGTCATTTGGCCGACGGTGAGTTGGTGGTGGAGGCCTTGTTCGTGAACGTCTTGCTGGGCGACCTCTGGAGCAGAGGGGACAGGAGGCATGGGGAACGATAACAAAAGAGTGGCGGTTGGCCCAAGTGAGAATCGGCGGCGGGATGCCAAACTTTCCCTGGAGCCGACTTCTGTCCCAGAATGATCTTCGGATTGCCCATCAATCCACCACCCATCATTGACGCCGTGTCTTCGCGCTGCGACGGAAGCGAATACTTCTTTCGCATTATTGACCTGGCACCGAGCGTCTCTATAATCGCCGCACTTCAAATTCTGTGAGTGTGATCGCGCTGAGCATTTTTTAAAAGTTTGCTGATCCGATCAGTTTTCAAACGTCAACTGGGGCTCGTGGAAAAAAAAATGGGGAAACGCTGGACTCGCCTGAGCAAATTTTCGTTCGTGCTGGTAATAATATTTGCAGGGTTCCTATGCTCGAATCTGCCAGCACAGGAAATTACCGGAAGCATTGATGGAACTGTGCTGGATCCAACCGGAGCGATTGTCCAGGCCGCTACAGTTACCGCAAGGCAGATCGAAACGGGACTAACCCGGACGGCAACCACGGATCGTCAGGGAGCTTACGTGCTGGTCGAACTGCCGATCGGACATTACCAGTTAGAAATCCAGGCGAAAGGTTTCCAAACCTACTTGCAGCAAGGAATTTCGCTGGACGTGAATCAGACTGCGACGGTCGCCGTTCACCTCAAACTCGGGCCGGAGACGCAGCAGGTTGAGGTGAGCGCGAATGCGGCGCTGGTGCAGAGCACGGTCAGCAGCCTCGGCGAGACCGTGATGGAGCACGAGATTCTCGACCTCCCGCTCGACGGGCGCAATTTTTCTCAGCTCGGATTGCTTCAGCCTGGCGTAGTTCCGCTCACGCCCGGATTGCTCGAAGCCGGCGGGCCGGCGCGACAGAACCAAGGTTACGCCGTCGACGGTCAGCGTCCGGAATCGAATAATTTCATGATCGACGGTGCCGACAATGTGAGCTCGGTGGACGGCGGATTTGTTCTCAAGCCACCGATCGATGCGATTGCCGAATTCAAAATTCTTAGCCACAACGCGAACGCCGAGTTCGGACGGAACACGGGCTCTACGACAAACATCGTTACGCGGTCAGGGGCTAACTCGTTTCATGGAGCGGCCTGGGAATTTCTGCGCAACGACGCGATGGATTCGTCCGACTACTTTACGCAGAGTGTGCAACCGTTGAAGCAGAACCAGTTTGGCGCCACCTTCGGAGGCCCGATCCTCAAGGACAAGACTTTCTTCTTCGGATACTACGAAGGGTTCCGCAACCGGCAGGGTGAGACCGTGCCTGCAACCGTCCCTTCCGCGGCGGAAAGGACAGGCAACTTTGCGCAGCTCTGCACGGCTATTCCCGGCGACGCATTTGCTGGCGGCATCTGTACCAACACCACAACGAACGCTCCCGACTTCAACGGACAGCTACTCAACTTCGCTATGGGCCCGGCACCGGTTCCAATCCCGAACAACCAGCTGACCTCCATCGATCCGATTGCGACGAACGTGTTGCCGTTTTTTCCTCTGCCCAACGTTGGAGAAAACGGATTCATCGCCACTCAGACCCTGAGCGAGAATAACGACCAGTTCGGACTGCGCCTGGATCATTATCTTTCCCGCGCCGACACTCTCAATTTCCGCTACATGTATAGCAGTGGCCCGACGACGGATCCGCTTTCGCCTGTAGGAGCGAATGTTCCCGGTTTCCCGGTGGGCGAGTATGACCGAGCGCAGAATTTCGTCACTCAGGAGACGCACATCTTTTCGCCAACCACCATCGGGGTCGCGCGCTTTTCCTACCTGCGCAACGAGTTCCTACTGGACGAACACCTGAATCACGAGTCGCCCTCGCAATTGGGTTTTCAGTACGAGCCCACGTTACCATCGGCTGCCGGACCTCCCTTTATTCAGGTCGGCGGCTACGCCTCGGTAGGCGATCCCATTACCGGACCGCGCAATACGTTTCAGAATACGTTTGACCTCTCCGGTTCGCTGAGCTGGGTCCACGGTCGCCACGAATTAAAATTTGGCGGAGGCTATCGGCGCGACCAGATCAACGCGTTGCAGGGTATCGCCAGCAACGGATTCTTTGTATTCGCCACCTTCCCCTACAGCGATGGATTTGCCAGCTTCCTGTCGGGCAGTCCGGTGGTCTTTCTGCAGGGCGGAGGTAACTTTGCTCGTGAAATCCGCGACCGAGCACTGGACGCTTACGGCCAGGATACGTACAAGGTCAACTCCCGCCTGACGCTGAACTTTGGCCTTCGCTACGAGCTGCCTTTTCCTTCGACCGAACGGCACAACGAGGTGAACCTCTTCGTTCCCGGAGCACAGTCGACAGTCGTGCCAAACGCGCCGGCGGGACTTCTCTATCCCGGCGATCCAGGTGTGCCGCCAGGGTTGATTGCAACGCAGAAAACCGCTTTCGCTCCGCGCTTCGGCATTGCGTGGGACCCGCGTGGCGATTCCAAAACCGTAATTAGCGCGGCCTACGGAATTTTCTACGAGCCCTACTACACCGGAGAGGGTGGTCCGCTACAGGATCCGGTCAGTTCTCCTCCCTACCTGAAGACCCTGCAGTTGAGCCCTCCCTTCTTAAACACATTTGCCGACCCTTACACCACCTCCAATCCTTTTGCGCAGGCTTTCCCCGAGCCAATGACCCTGCTCGTGACTGCACGCAACCTGCATCTGCCCTACGCGCAGGATTGGAATCTGAACATTCAACAGTCTCTTGGTCAAAACTGGCTCTTCCAGATCGGGTACGTGGGCACCACCGGTGTAAGATTGCCGCGATTTATTGAAGGCAATCCTCCAGTCTTTGTCCCGGGCGTCGACACCACCAGCACCGGCTGTTCGAAGGCAACCCCGTGTCCCATTTCCACCGAAAACAACGTGAACTACCGTCGTCTCTATTCTGGATGTACCCTGGCGGATCCTACGGGTAATTGCATTTACAGCTCCGTCGGTGAAATCGCCAGCGTAGCAAATTCCAGTTATAACGCCCTGCAAACAAGCCTGCGAAAACGCTTTAGCCACGGGCTGTCGTTCCTCGCGTCTTACACCTGGTCGCATTCCATCGATGACGTGTCGTCGTTCAACATTACAGGCTCGGCTTCGCAACCCGTTGCCGGAGAAAACGACCTGGCGCAGGATCCGTTTGACCTGGCCGCGGAGCGCGGCCGGTCCATGTTCGATTCCCACAATCGTTTCGTGCTCAGTTACCAGTGGATACTTCCGTTCCTGCAACACTCCAGCACTTGGTACGGACACGTTTTCGGCAATTGGCAATTGAACGGAATTATGACTGCCATGAGCGGCGGTCCGTTCACCGTATTCGACTCGAATGACGTTTCGCTGCAAGGGCAGGCGCCGGAGATCACCGGCTTCTCCGCGAACCGTCCGAATCTGATCGGCAACCCAAACTCCGGTCCGCGCACCCCGCAGGAATGGTTCAACGTTAGCGCCTTCCAGCAACTTCAGCCGGATCCTCTAGGGCGGTTTGAAGTATTCGGAGACGAAGGCCGCAACGTGGTCCAGGGCCCGGGATACGTGAACTGGGACGCCTCAGCCTTCAAGAATATTCGGCTTACAGAATCAAAAGAGCTGCAATTCCGCGGCGAATTGTTTAACTTGCTGAACCATACCAATTTTCGCTTGCCGGTCAGCGACATCGAATCACCGACTTTCGGGCAGATCCAGTCCGATGTCAGTCCACGCGTGATCCAGGTGGCCCTGAAGTTTTTGTTTTAACAACTTCCGGCTTTTTATGTGGGTCGCGACTAGAAAACCCGTTGCAGGCAATCGCGGCTGAGCGAGTTGAAGCTGAGTCCTTTCGCGAGAAGTTTGCTGCTCAGACTATCTCTGCGTACCTTTCATTCGGAACTTTGGTCTGGTGGGTGATGCATAGTCTCCCGAGATCTTCGGTCGGGTGATGGCTAAAATCTCTGGCCCCCGCCCCCTTTAACTCAAGTTAACTTCGATGGGATTGGACCCAGACCCGCCGAGCCAATGTCATCGCTCGATGCGCTACTCCACCCGAAATTCGCGCTACGCGAGGGGCGTACAGTCCGACTTCCAGTGACTTTCGTAATCGCTGGCGGACCCTTGCGGATTGCTGGCGCCGGGGGCGGCTCCTAGAATCAAAGGGAGCAGTAGTCTGCCCATTTCCAACCCATGGCTGATATCACAACACGCGCGGACCGAGCCGAGCTGACGCGGCGGGTGGAGCGCGCGGAAAAACTCCTGCAGAAAGGCAAGGCTGCGGAGGCGCTGGAAGAGTATCTGCTGGTTTTGCGGGACGATCCGGAAAACGATAAGGTGCGGGAGCTGTCGGCGGATTTGTGTCTGTCGCAGAATCGGGGTCACGATGCGGTGCGGTTGCTGGGCGAATTATTTGAGCGGCAGGTGAATGCCGGAGACGCCACGCGGGCCAGTCTGACTTATAAAAAGCTGGCGCGGCATGGCAGTCCGACGTGGGATCAGAAATTCCGCTTCGGACAGTTGCTGGAAGGCTCGAACAAGAAGCTGGCGGTGGGCACGTATGAATCGGCATTGAGCGATTTGGCGAAGCTGGAAGACAAAAAAGATGCGTTGCAAGTGCTGGCGCGGGTGGTCGCGCTGGAGCCGGTGCAGGGGAATTTTCTGCGAGTGGCAGAGTTGTCGGCTGAACTGGGAGACAGCAAGGCAGCGGCCGCGGCGTTCAAGCGGGTGGCGCAACTTACCGCCGAAGAGGGCAACGATCCGGCGCAGTGGTACGAACGCGCGTATCAGGAAGATTCGTCCGATCAGGAGATTACGCTGGCTTACGGAAAAAGTTTGCTGGGGCAGGGGCAGATTGGCGCGGCGATTTTTATTCTGGAGCCGCAAGTGAATGCGGGCAAGACCTCGCCGGAACTGCGCGATATCTATGCCGAAGCGCTGCTGGCGGCAGGACGCTATGCCGATGCGGAGCCGCTGGTGTGGCAATTGTTCGAGCTGAATCCGAATCGAATGTCGCAGGTAACGGCGCTGATTGGGCAGTTGGTGGATGCGGAGCAGGACGAAGCGGCGGTGTCGCTTGCGCGCAAGCTGGGACAGTTCCAGGCCAAGCGTGGCGAGCGGCGGCAATTTGTGGGCGTGATGCAGGACATTGCGACGACGCGGCGCGCGTCTCCCGAGATGCTGGAGTTTCTCAGTGAGCTGTTCAATGCCGCGAACCGCGAAGGCGATTATTGCCAGACTTTGTTGAAGCTCTTCGACGTGTATTGCGGCACGGGGGATTTTGCCAAAGCGGGGGAGTGTCTGGACCGCGCGGCGGAGGTGGATCCTTACGAATCGGGGCATACCAAGCGCCTGGAAATGTTGAAGGGGAAAATTGACGTCAAGAAATTCGATGCCATTGCCTCCCGATTTACTCCGGTAAGTCCGGCGGCGACGGAGCCGGCGACGGAACATGAGGCCACGCTGGGGGCGTCGACGTTGCAGGATTTGATGTTGCAGGCGGAAATTCTGGTGCAATATGGGATGCGCAACAAAGCCGTGGAACGGCTGCAGCGAATCCAGGAACTGTTTCCGCGGGAAGAGGAGCGTAACGAAGATTTGCAGCGGCTTTATCTTTCGGCAGGGGTAACGCCGAGCTATGCGGGTTCCGCACCGCGAGCGGTTGCGCCAGTGGCGGCGCCGGTTCCAGCGCCGGTGGCTGTTGCGGCCGCGCCGGTGGTGGATGCGGCGGCGGAGATTCGCAATGTAACGCGCGTGGCGGAGATCACACGCAAACTGTATCACCAGACCACCGCGTCCGGGGTCTTGACCACGGCTGTGAATGAGATTGGCGGACATTGGGAAGTATCGCGCTGCGTGGCGGCAATGCGCACGCCGGGGTCGACGCCCTCGGCGGTGCAGGAGTTTTGCGGTAAGGGAGTGAAGGCGGGCGACTCTGGAACCATCAAACAAGTTATGTGCGCGCTGCAGGATCTGGCATTGGCCGCGGCTTCCGGCGAGCCTGTGATCGTCGCGGACGCGCAGAAATCGCAGGAATTGCAGGCAGTGCGGAGCGCGGTGGTGGAGTTGGGGGCAATGTCAGTCATGGCATTTCCGTTGAGCGATGGCGAGGACTCGGTGGGAGTATTGGCGCTGTTGCACAACAAAGCGCGGGCGTGGCCGCAGACGGACGCAGTGGTGCTGAAAACCTTAGCCGATCAGATGGTGATCGCTCTGAACAATGCCGGGCTGCGGCGGCTAGTGAAAAATCTTTCGGTGACGGAAGAGAAATCCGGATTGTTGAAGCGGGGATCGTACCTGGATTTGCTGCTGGCGGAGAGCAAGCGCGCCACGCAGAATGCGGCTCCTCTGTCAGTCCTGCTCATGCAGTTTGGGCGCAGCGCGGCGCTGCTCAAGGAATATGGCGAGGCTGCGATTGAGTCCGTAATGGAAAAAATTGGACAACAGTTCGCGGCCAACATCCGGACGAACGATCTGGCGTTTCGCTACGATACGACGACTATCGCGCTGATCCTCGGTGACACGGCGGAAAAAGAAGCGCTGCTGGCGGTCGAAAAGCTGCGCAAGGTAATTGCGGCAGTACGGCTGCCGAGCAAGGATGAATCCGCGAAGGGGCACTCGCTGGAGTTTTCGGCAGGACTGGCCGAGGCGGTGGTGCGGGAGAGTTATGATCCCGTGGACATTGTGACGGAAGTGATTAACCGGGCTGAGCATGCGCTGGCGACTTCGCTGGTGCAGGGGCCGGGGAAGGTTGTGGCGCTGGGCGCGGCGCTGGCGGCGGGGGCGGTCGCGTAACATCGAGAACCTACCACGGAGTCACGGAGAAATCTCACTTGGTTGTTGTGGTTTGCAGGACTGGCTCGCAGCAAATTTTCACTTTTCAATCACCTTCACCTTCCTAGGAGATTTTCTTAGACTTGATTTGTCTTCTCGGTGACTCCGTGTCTCCGTGGTGGGTTCGACGTGTGGTCAAATCTCCTCACTCGCTGCTACACTAACCAGTTTGACTGTGACTTTTTGCTCCGCTCTGAGCGCAGAGTCTGTTAAGGAAGCCATGTTGAAACCGGGTGATATCGCGATTGTCAGTGGGGCGCGCACGCCCTTTGGCCGCTATTGCGGCAAATTGAAAGACTTCACCGCGCAGGAGTTGGGCGCGGTTGCCGCCAAAGGCGCGATTGAGCGATCGGGGATCGATGCGAAGGAATTCGATCACGCGGTGTTTGGCAACGCCCAGCAGACTTCCGGCGACGCGCTGTATGGCGCGCGGCATGTGGGATTGCGCGCGGGGCTGCCGATTGAGACTCCGGCGCTGACGGTGAACCGGCTGTGCGGGTCGGGAATGCAATCGATTGTGAGCGCGGCGCAGATGATCCAGACCGACGAAGCGAAGATTGTGCTGGCGGGCGGGATGGAGGCCATGTCGCAGGCTCCGTTTACGATTCGCGGGCGCGATGGATTTACTTTGGCTCCGGGCGGGAAGCTGGAAGATTCGCTGATGGTGGCGCTGCTGGATAGTTATTGCGGGCTGTACATGGCGAATACGGCGGAGCTGTACGGCGAGCAGCAGGGCATTACGCGGCAGGCGCAGGATGAATTCGCGCTGCGCTCGCAGCAGAAGGCCGATGCCGCCTATAAAGAAGGACGCATTCAGGAAGAGCTGGTTCCGGTTCCGCTGCGAAATCATAAGGGCGAGGCCACGGGAGAATCGCTGACGGAAGATGACCACCGGAGGCCGCAGACCACGATGGAAGGTTTGGCCAAGCTGAAGGCTGCGTTCGGCAAGAATGGAACGGTCACGGCTGGCAACGCCAGCGGCATTGTGGATGGAGGCGCGGCAGTGGTTCTGATGGCGCTGGAGGAAGCGCGCAAGCGAAGCATTCAGCCGCTGGGACGGATTGTGAGCTGGGGCGTTGCCGGAGTTGAGCCGAAGCTGATGGGGCGCGGTCCGGTGCCGGCTACTAAGATTGCTTTGCAGAAGGCGGGGCTTTCTTTGGACTACATCGATCTGATTGAAGTGAATGAGGCGTTCGCGGCGCAGTATTTGGCGGTAGAAAAAGAATTGGGCCTGGATCGCGAGAAGGTGAATGTGAACGGCGGAGCGATTGCGTTGGGGCATCCGCTGGGCGCGACCGGGACGCGGCTGGTGATTACTTTGCTGTATGAGTTGCGTCGGCGGAAGAAGAAGTACGGGCTGGCTGCGGCTTGCATCGGCGGCGGGCAGGGGATTGCGATGATTGTGGAGAGTTTGAATTAGCTTTTACCACGGAGGCACGGAGACACGGAGACACTAGCCATCCCTTTTCGCCTAAAATGTCAGTATGGGCAGCAAGGATCAAAGAGCAGAAGAGAAAAAAATAACGACGTATGTCTCGTCAGTCTTTCCAACATTCTTAGACGGCGTAACCTTCGTGCCCGCGCCCGCAAGTACAGATCCGCCTGATTTCTTAGCCGAATGCGCAGACGGTCGCAAGATCGGACTTGAACTTACGGCTTGGCTCAGCGACGCCGAAGTGAGCGCAGCACAGGGACGCGAACGTATGAGGGTTGACCTGCTGACGATTCTCGACTGGGAAAAACATCCGCGTCCTAGGAATTTCCGCTTCGTGGTCATCATGCCTCGATGGGGTAAGAAGATAAAGAAAGATCACTATAAAGACTTCAGCAGGGAGTTCCATGCCGCTACCCAGCAAATCGACGACTCCTGGAAAACACTTCGCAACGGACATTGGAAAGCCTTGAGCCCGAGCGAGCCGTTTGATTACTTGATGCACGAGAACGATGTCAAACGCTTCCCGATGTTAAGTAAGCACGTATCATCTATCTGGTTCAATCAGCCGGTAGGAACAGTTCCTATCGTCTTTTTGGAGGAATCCTGGATAAGCATTTTGTCGGACGGCGGCATGTATGACCCAGCGGAAACCTTCCAAGCGCTAAGGGATAGGGTGGAAAGCAAGGTTGAACATCACCGGGAAGAAGGCGCGAAAGGGCGTCTGGATGCGCATAACTTGCACAAATCGTATTTACTCGTACACACCGACCCCGCGCGATCCTCCTATAAAACGCCATATCTAATATTCTCCCAGCCGACGCCTTCGTTGGCGGCAAGGTTAACTGAGGGGGCAATTGCGGGGATGCAAGGTCTGCACTCACACCAGAGGGTATTTGATGGAATTTTTCTTTTGTACCATCTGTGGAATGTGCGATGGCTCGCGCAGATTTGGCCGACTTTTCAATGCATCCCGGCCGCAGATCCTTCGCTCCGCTCGGGATGAGCTTAACGGATGACAAGTCCTAAATAGAAGTGGAGACGTATGGATATCAGGAAAGTCGGCGTACTGGGTTGCGGGCTGATGGGTTCCGGCATTGCGCAAGTCTGCTATGGTCTTTTCAGAGCGGAGTCATAAGACGAGCACGTCGTCACTTCGGGCGTGAAGGGCCCGGTCAAAGGTGACGAACTTCAAGCCTGAGGCGGCGGCGAAGGCGAGTAGGTAGGCGTCGGCCCAAAGCTTGGGGGATCGGCTGGAAATCTTCGAACGCGAACGGAATTCTTTTTCGAGATGGTCGGGTTCGGGCAGAAAGGCGATGCGTGGGTCGGCCCACACGCGGTCCCACAAGGCCCAGGCTTCGGGCATGGTCTTGGTTTCTTTTGCCATGACCGATTCAGTGGTGAGTAGGCGAAGGACGGTGAGCTGAGTGAAGCGGCAGAAGAAGAATTGTTGCTCCGCGGCTTCGGCGAACCAGGAACGGGCTCTTTCGGAATGAACGTGCCGGCTCCAAATCAGGGCCAGCCATACGTTTGAATCAAGGAAATTCAACGTGTTCATACATTTGTTCGTTGGTCAGATCGACCTTGGGGCCGGGGGAGACGATCAGCGGGAATTGCACTCGTTTCCGGCGCGGCCTCCGCGCTTGAAGAAGAACACTCTGCACGCCGGCGAGAACCAGTTCGCGCACCGAGCGCCCGTTTGCGGCCGCCTGCGCTTTGAGTCTCCGGTAGAGGGGCGCGGGGATATCGACCGTGGTACGAATGCAATCCTGCTTCATAAAGGTTATTATCCCATGTGTGCCATAAATATGGAACTGCCTGCGCCGGTCGAAGAGGGCGCGTGAAAAATCCTATTTAACTTAAGCGAGCAGCATGATGGAAATTAAAAAAGTTGGCGTACTCGGTTGTGGGCTGATGGGGTCCGGCATCGCGCAAGTCTGCGCTACGGCGGGATTCGATGTGACCGTGCTCGAAGTGGAGCAGAAGTTTCTCGACAAGGGCTTTGCCGGGATCGAGAAATCTTTGGCGAAGTTTGCCGAGCGGCCGGTGGAGAAGGGCGGGATCACGGCGTCGCAGAAAGATGCGATCCGGGGGCGGCTTAACGGGACGACGAACAAGGCGGACCTGGCCGATTGTGACATTATTATTGAGGCCATCATCGAGAACGTGGAAGAAAAGAAGAAGATGTATGCGTCGCTTGATGGCATCGTGAAAAAAGATGCGATCTTCGCTTCGAACACTTCTTCGATTTCTGTGACTGAGCTTCTGACTTCGGTGAAGCGGCCGGAGCGGTTTATTGGACTGCATTTTTTTAATCCGGTGCCGCTGATGAAGCTGGTCGAGGTGGTGCGGACGATTGCTACTTCCGACGATGTTTACCAGACGGCTTACGAGTTCGGGAAAAAGCTGGGCAAGGTTCCGGTGCGCACGTCGGACAAGACGGGATTCATCGTCAACCGGCTGCTGGTGCCGTATTTGCTCGATGCGATTCGGGCTTATGAAGAAGGCGTGGGGTCGATTGAGGATATCGATAACGCGATGAAGCTGGGCTGCGGGTATCCGATGGGGCCGTTTACTTTGCTTGACTTCGTCGGCCTCGATACGACTTATTACATCACGCACGTGATGTTTGACGAGTTCAAGGAGCGCCGGTTCGCTTCTCCTGCGCTGCTGAAGCGGCTTGTGATGGCGGGGTGGTACGGGAAGAAGACAGGTAAAGGGTTTTACGATTATTCGGACCCGAATAATCCGAAGGCGAATAAACTGTAAGATCGAACCCACCACGGAGACACGGAGTCACGGAGAGAAATCACAAGAAAATGCCAGGCGAAATCAGTTCGCAGGATGCCCAGCGATATCGCACAGCGTGGCACAGCTATGTGGCGCGGCGGAATCTGGTGGTGGTGCTGTTTGTGAGTTTTGCGTTCGTGGGTTTTATGGTGGCGAAGCTCAGACTGGGTGAGCTGAGGGATCTCTCGATCTTATTGTTCTGGATTGCGGTGTACCTGACGGGCACGTGGTGGCTGACGGAGTGGAGGTGTCCGCGGTGTGGAAAGATATTCGCCAACCGGCTGTGGACCCAGCGCTGCATCAGCTGCGGGCTGAGCAAGGATGAAGTGGCGGCGCGAGCGCGGATGAAGAGTTAGGCGCAACGGCGAAAGATTTCACGCCCATTTAGAGGTTAATCACATAAAAAGGGCCATCGCTTGAAGATGGCCCTTTCAATTTGCACGCATTAGGGAACGTCAGCATTGCCAACGACCTGCAATGCGTTGTTGAGGCCGCGGGCATAACTGTTGACGCCGCCGGGTAGCGTTCCCAGGTCCGTCGGTGTGCTGGTGTAACTGTTCCACAGGACGGCGTGAGTGGCGGTGTCGCCGGGCAGTTGAGAGTACCCGGAAATGAAGCCCTTCGCGCTGATCCCCCAGGCGTAGGTTTGGTCTCCGCCGAGGGTGGCGAGCAAATGGTGGCCCAGCGCCTCAGTAAAATAGAAGGCGGAGGTTTTAGTTGAGCTGGAATTTGTGTACCCCCAGCCCACCACCTGGTTGCTATCGTTGATCGCTTCTGCCGCGGTGTAGATGCCGCCAGGAAGAATTCCGATGTCGTGCATGCCCGCGCCGGGACTCCAGATCATGGCGGTGAAACTGCAGCAGGTTGGGAGGCTCGCGGTCCCCACGATCACAGTATTATTGTTGATCGCAGTCCCGACACTGTGAAGACCACCCGGCAGATGGCCAAGAGGCATGAAAGGTCCAGGTGGTTCCCAGAGGAAGGCGTTGACCACCTCGCCGTTGTAAATCTGTCCCGTAACCTGGTTGAGGTTGTTGATGCCGAAGCCATAGTTCCTCTGGTCGCCGGTAAATACGCCCATGCTCAACATGCCGGTGGCAGATGACCAATAGAATGGGCTCTGCAAGCCGCTGGAGGCGATTGCATCACCTGCCAGGTTGCCGCTGGAATTGATCGCCGAGCCCTGGCTGCAACATCCGCCGGGCAGAGTACCGACATCGACCATGCCGCCTGCGGCGGTCCAGGTAAAGGCGTGGACGGTGACGTTATCGGCGAGATAGGACCAACCAACTACTTCGCCGCTATCGTTGATTTGCAAAGCATAACTGGAGTTACCGCCGAGAGTACCGATGTCGGTCATGCCGGCGGTGCTGCTCCAGACGAACGCATGTTCGTTCTGAGCGAACGCCAGCGATGACCACAATAGAAAGATACAAGCCCACTTCGTGAGACCATTGGCCTTTGTCATAGTTCCTCCATGAGTTATTTGTAGGTTGACTTAGGGGGAGTGAAACGGGCCCAATGGCTGTCGCCTTAGGAGGGGGGAAGCAAAAGTACGACAGTCAATACAACTGCGGAGGATTGTGGACCTAGAGTTCGCAGGAGTCAATAGAATTTACACTTCGCGCGGCAAATGTTCGGATTTCGTAAATTTCCCGGAGCGGGAAAAAGTGATCGCAAGCATGTCGGGCGGCCAACTCTGTGAAAAACTTCAGCGCGAGTAAACTTCTCTGCGGTGACCGATGCGGAGGACCAACACGACGAGCCGTTCGTTTTCAAGAGAGCAGATAAGGCGGTAGTCTCCGACCTGGTATTTCCAGAACTCGCTCAGGGGGCCTTGAAGACGCTGACCGATTTTTCGCGGATCGTCTAGTTTGCCGACGCGCCTGGTGCAGAAACTTCAGAACTCGGTCCGCGGGGGGTTTGTCGAGCTTATCTAGTTGCTTCAGCGCGGTCGGCGCAAAATCAATCTTCCAGGCCATAGCGGCGGATGATTTTTCCGAGTGGAATCGTCCGGCTGCGGCCCGACCGCACGGCCTGCAATTCCTTCTCGGCGAAGTAGATGTCTTCCAGATCATCCAGATACTGGAGGATAGCTTCGCGGGCGTAGTAGGTCTTGGTGCGCCCCGTCTGCTTAGCGAGTCGATCGAGGCGTTTTTCGATGTTGTCGGGAAGGCGAATGGCTAGCATGGGGTTACCTCGTGCTATACAATTATAGCAGCGATGGTTGGAAAATGCCGCTTGTGTCTAGAACAGCGAGAACTACAGCGGAGCCATCTTCTTCCAAGGGCTCTGTATAGACTCATCGGGAGCGGTACTGACGCGGATCACCCTGACACAGTCCAGTTATCCTCGGACAGCATTAAGAAGTCATCTGAGCAGGTATGGCGCCACCTGTTGTGCTCCGAATGCGAGGATCGCCTAAACAAGAGTGGCGAAAAATGGGTCCTTCACAACTGCTACCGCGGAGGAGGGCGCTTCCGCCTTCGCGACGAGATGAGGACGAGGCCCAACCTGGGCATGGGACTGAAGTGTGAAGCGTACTTTGCATCTGCCGAAGAAATATCGAAGCTTACCTAACTTTGCTCTCAGCGTAATCTGGCGCTCCTCACTATGTAACTGGTTTTGCCGTGGCGAAATTTTTCAGCAAATCGAACTAGGGCCGTACCAGGAAAATATAAGGAAATATATCAAAGGGGAAGTTGGGTCGCTCCACCGTGTAGAGGTTGGGACTGAACTCTCCGAATTGGATCCACCCTGGCTCGCGATGTCTCTTCCCCGCGCTTACCGGGTAGACTCTGGCCGCTGTCACCGGTTTCATATTCCGGGCATAACCTTCGTCGTCGCCGCGGGAGGCTCGGCATCGGCACAAAATGGATCAATCCCTCAGTCTCCCCGACTAATTTTTGTAGGCCGAGACGGCGATAAGGTTGCCCAAGCTGAAATGATGAGAATAATGAAAGGGAAGCCGCCGCGCGGGTATGAAATTCCTCTTGTGAGCGGGACCGAGAGAATAAAATAACGATGGGTTGCAAGTTCACTTAATATCTTGTCTATGAACTTCGAAAACATACTTCTGGAAACAAAAAACTCGATTGCTTACGTCACCGTCAATCGGCCCAAGGTGCTCAATGCGCTGAACATGGCGACTATGGAAGAATTGCGGGCGGCGTTTCATGACATCAAGAACGATGCGGCGATTCGCGTGGTTATTCTTACGGGTGCGGGCGAGAAGGCGTTTATTGCCGGCGCGGATATTGCCGAACTGGCAAAGCATGACGCGGTTTCCGGCAAAGAGTATACGCACCGCGGGCAGAACGTTCTTAATCTGATCGAGAATCTGGGCAAGCCGGTGATTGCGTGCATCAATGGATTCGCGCTTGGCGGCGGATGCGAGATTGCGCTGGCGTGCACGATGCGCCTCGCGAGCGAGAATGCCAAGCTGGGGCAGCCTGAGGTCAAGCTGGGGATTATTCCGGGTTATGGCGGAACGCAGCGGCTGCCGCGGTTGGTGGGCAAGGGTGTTGCGATGCAGATGGTGCTGGCGGGGGAGATGATCACGGCGCAGGAAGCGCATCGCATCGGGTTGGTGAATGAGGTCACGGCGGCGGCGCAGCTGATTCCGCGCGCGGAGGCGATTGCGGCGAAGATCATCGCGAACGCTCCGTTGGCGGTGCAGTACGCGATGGAGGCCGTGAACAAAGGCATGGAGATGACTTTGAGCGAAGGGTTGTATCTGGAGGCGGTGTTGTTTGGCGTGGCCTGCGCGACCGAGGATAAGAAGGAAGGAACTGCGGCGTTTCTGGAGAAGCGGGCGGCAGTGTTCAAGGGGAAGTAATCCTCGCCACGGATTTTCACGGATCTGCACGGATCAAGAATAATTCTCACCACGGAGACACTGAGTCACGGAGAAGGACAACCATAAAGACTTCCTTGTCGAGCCTCTTCCCGAGGCTGACTTGCGCGCGCTCGAAGGGGCGCTGGACGCAGGGGGCAAGAGCTTCGCGATCGTGGTGGCGCGGTTCAACGCTTTCATCACTGAGAGACTGCTGATTAGCGCGATCGACGGACTGGAGCGCTCCGGGGCTGAGAAAAAAAATATCGATTTGGTGCGCGTTCCGGGCGCGTTTGAGATTCCGCTGGCGGCGCGGAAGCTGGCGGAGACGGGGAAGTACGACGCGATCATCTGTCTGGGCTGTTTGCTGCGCGGGGACACGGCACATTACGACGTGATCGTGAATGAAGTCACGCGAGGGATTGGGCAGGCGGCGCAGGAGACGGGGGTGCCGCACGCATTTGGGGTGCTGACTTGCGAGAACCTGGAGCAGGCGATTGATCGCGCTGGGTTAAAGATGGGGAACAAGGGATTCGAGGCGGCGCTGGCGGCGGTGGAGATGGCGTCGTTGAAGGAAGCAATCAGCAATCAGCACTCAGCTGTCAGCAAGAAGCAGGCTCCTCGCTTCGCTCGGAATGACAAATCTAAGAAGATTCAAACTGCGAAGACGAAGCGCAAATAGTGCCTCGTACCGTACAAACACTCCAACTCTAAAGTAAACTGACAACCAGCAACTGGAAGCTGGCAACTGTCTCTATGGGTACTCGGCGCAAATCTCGGGAACTGGTGCTGCAGATGCTGTTTCAGGCGGACATGGGCAAGCAGACGGTGGAGCATGTGCAGCGCACGTTTTGGGCGGAACATGGCAGCACTAGCTCCGACGTGCGCGGGTTCGCGGAGGATTTATTTCGAGTGGCGACGGATCGCAGCGCTGAGATCGACAAGTTGATTGAGCGGCATGCCGAACACTGGCGGATGGAGCGCATGGCGGCGGTGGATCGCAATCTACTGCGGGCGGGAGTGGCTGAGTTTCTAGCCTATCCGGAGACGCCGTGCGCGGTGGTGATCAACGAGTCGCTGGAGATTGCGCGCAAATTTTCCAGCCTGGAATCGGTGCAGTTCGTGAATGGTGTGCTGGATAGTGTGGCGAAAGAACTGCACAAACCGGCGTAGCAACCTCGGGGGCTAAAGCCCGGGATCTTGGGCGGGGAAGATCGCAGCGCTAAGGCGCTGAGCCCCAAAATCAGATTCGCTTGGCTCCCAAAATCAGGTCCGCCACCACATTTTTTCATTCGCACCACTTTTCATTCGCACCATGACCCGATCTCCCGATCGCCCTCCTCAAGGTTTTATGGCGACCAGATTCAGTGAGCAAGTGTAATTCTGGTAGCAGAAATTGTTGGTGGAGTTGGGGAGCTGGGAAAAGGGGATTTCCATCACGTCCAGAGCGAGAGCGGTGTTCAACTCGTGCAGGATTCCATCCGTACCAGCCACATACATCAGAGTGCCATCTACCGTCATGTCGGCTGCGACGGGAGCGGCGCCGCCGGTCATTGGGATGGCGCTTACCGATTGGGTGCCGAAGCTGTAGACCAGAACGCCCTGATCGCTGGTGACGATGTAGACCTGATCGCCGCCCGGCGAAAGAAAGAAATTGATGGGGTGAAATGTGCCCTTTTGAAGATCGATGTGGATCGGGTTGAAGGTTGTGTTCTGGGTAGTCTGGGCGAGCGTAATTTGCTGCTGAGGGCAGAGCGGAGTGGTGGGAGTGGTGCTCACCGGAGTGGTAGTTGTGGTCGCGATGACATCGATGCCCGTGTTATCGATGCCGAAAAAGACGTCGAGGTTATCGAAGGCACTTTGCTGGAGATTTGGAATGACGCTATTGCCCGTGGGAGCGGTGCCCGGGGGAACCATTTTCAAGAAAAGTGGCGTGGCGGGAAGGCCCGTAATTGATAAGGCAGCGCCCCCGGGCATGGTGGCCGGAGAGTTGTTGCAGGTGTTGAGGACGTCGATATTCGAGGTGGCGCTTCCGCCGGCAATGAAGGCAAAAGCTCCGGTGGAAGAAAATGCGATGGTGTTAGCGGGGGCGGTTAATGCCGGCAAGGTTTGCAGCGCTTGAAGTGTCGAATACACATATAAAGTGTTGCCGCCGTTGCCGAGGATAAAAGCTTTGGAATTGTCCGGCGAAAACGTGGCCGTGGTGGCGCTGCCGATGTTCAGAACAGTCGTAGAGGGTGCGGAAGAGCCGGTATTGACGACGTAGACCTGGTTTGGAGTGGAAACCGTATCGGAGAAGATGGCCATACTGCCGCTGGGCGAGACAGCAATGACCTTGCCCGTCACCAATCCCAAGGTGGTGCCGGTGGCTGGCAAGGATGTGAAAGGGCTGGCGGAAGTAGATCCCAGATTGGCGACCGTAATGAGCAGTGCGCCATACTGGCTGCCAGCGTAGGCTTTGTCTCCTGCGGGATCGAACATGATTGAATTAGGCGGCGTGGGCATGGAACTGGGGCTGGACGCGATGTTTTTTGTCGTTGAGATGCTGTAAAGCGCGACGGTACACAGCGAATTACTGTAGCAATCCTGACTGGTTGCCAGGACGCTGGATGCAACCGGGGCGCCGGTGACTAAACCGGAGATCGAAGTGACCGGATAGACCGGTTGCGGGACATACAGTGTGGGAAGTCCCGCGGGAACCAGCGGGAAGCCGATGTTGCAAGTTGGTGGCGAACACGACGCGGTGATGGCGGCCGCTCCCGGCTGCGGAGTGGTAACACTGCAGGTCGTTCCAGGGGCGCATCCGACGGTGGCGCTGCCGGTGCCAAGAGCGGCGGGCGCGGAGGACGTCCAGGTAAGCGGCGGCTTCGGAACTATGCAACCTTGGACATCGACCGCTGTAGCGGTTATGGTCTGCGCGGTGCCTTTGTTGGTGAGGAAGCTGGTTTCGCCAATATTGGAGCCGACTTGCAGGGAGATGCATTGAATGGGGCAAGTCTCCGCGATGTAGGGCTGGCTGGAAACGCCCGAGGCGGAGGCGACTACCTGGGTCATGCCCGGATTGTCGGATACCACGGTTGCCTGATTGGTGGCGACGTTTTCGGAAGAAGTTACGATGGGAGTGATTTGGACGACATTGGAGTTGGCCTGGCTCCAGGTAAACGGTCCCACCGAGGCGGTAATATCGACACCGTTGCTATAAGCGGTCGCTTGCAAGGTTTGCACCTGGTTTTGCGAGACACAGTAGTTGGCGGCGCTGGCGTTGAATGCGATGTCGCAAGCGGCGGGAAGCGCGGTCTGCGCGGGGCAGGCAGGGGGCGGAGAATTGACCGGCGGGACCACGCTGATCTGAATGTTCTCGATGGCGGGATGAACGAAGACCAGAGTTGGGGGACTGGTCGCTCCTAATGCGGAAGCAACGACCTGCACTGTACCGGTGGCGGAGGGCGTGCACACGTTATAGTAGGGCGCGTTCCAACTGCCGGCGCAGGCAAAGCCGGAAGGGGAGATGTCGAGGATCCCGCTGGGACTATCTGGAGTTAAGGAGTACGTGAACGTCGGAGAAACGTTTCCGTTCGAAGCGTTCTGGGCGCTGGCGGTGAATATCATGGTGGTGCCCAGTTGCATGGAGGCGCTAACGGACGGATTCAACGTAATTTTTGCGGGAAAGGGACTGGAGCCGGGTGGCTTATGTCCGCCGCAAGCCGGCAGCAGTAGAAACAGAATGCTGGAGACGATGATTCCCGTCGACGGAACGCAACCAAACCTTCGCATGCAACCTCACTGCCGCCAACGTAACCTCCGCCAGCGAGCGTTTGCTCCAAGAACGAACTTAAAATGAATTGGAATGGAAAACTTTTGTAGTGTAGAGGGTGAAGGCGGATTCAGCAAGCTGAGAGCGTCCCACTGCGCTTTGCACAATCAAGTTTTTCCGCATTTGCAGTGGGATGCGAAAAGATGAGTTGACGATGTTTCGCCTGAGTTGCTATAGTAGTTTGGTTCCGCGAGTTAATCCAAGCTTGCTGTAGGCCGTGAGTTTCACGGAGTATCGTGTGCCCTTGCGGTTGAGCTTTTGAGAAACGCGTTTTCGGGTAGAGTTGAATCCGGAAACATTCCTCGCTGAAATGTTCCTGCGCTGCCTTTCGCCCTCGGGCCTCCGGTAGAAGTCAGTAAGTAGAAGTATAGGTAAGAAGACCGGCGGTCTGCGAGAGGATATGCAGGACAGAGCTGGCGATACGGAGTACCCACAAAGTTTCGGCTGGGTGCCACCGTCGACAGGTCAAACCTAGATTGGGAAACCAGAATCTCTCACCGTGATTGGTGTGCGGCGAGAAGCATGGTGGGCGAGTTGGGCCTGCCAGTCCGGATCATGCAGTTCTGAACCGGGAAAGCGGATGACGCCGCGTGCTGCCCGTCTGGGAAAGACGGTCGTGCGCGATGTGGGTGAGCGATAAGGAGCGGCAAAGAGTGCCTACTTTTAATCAACTGGTAGCGAAGGGCCGCAAGCGGCCACGGTATAAGACGGCGAGTCCGGCGCTGCAAGGGTGCCCGCAGAAACGTGGCGTTTGTACCCGCGTGTACACCCAGACGCCGAAGAAGCCGAACTCGGCGTTGCGCAAAGTGGCGCGCGTGCGTTTGACGAATGGAATCGAAGTGACGACCTACATCCCCGGCGTCGGCCACAATCTGCAGGAGCACTCGATTGTGCTGATCCGCGGAGGCCGCGTGAAGGATCTGCCGGGGGTGCGCTATCACGTGATTCGCGGCACGCTGGATGCGGTAGGCGTGGCTGGCCGGCAGCAGGGACGCTCGAAATACGGCGCCAAGCGCGCCAAGAAGGGTTAAGGAACATGCCGCGTAAAGGACATACATCCAAGCGGACCGTGCCCGCCGATGCCGTTTATGGCTCGAATCTGGTGACGAAGTTCATCAACTCGATGATGTGGCAGGGCAAGCGCTCGACCGCCGAGGGCATTTTTTATGAAGCCCTGACCAAGGTGCAGGAAAAAGGCGGCGACGAAGCCTTGAAGCTGTTCACGAAGGCCGTGGAGAACGCGAAGCCTCTGCTCGAAGTGAAGACTCGCCGTGTTGGTGGCGCCAATTATCAGGTTCCGGTGGAAGTGAATGCCGACCGGCGTACTTCGCTGGCGATCCGTTGGCTGCTGACTTATGCCCGTGGCCGCGCGGAACGAGGCATGGTTGACAAGTTGAGCAATGAATTGCTGGACGCTGCCAACGGTAAAGGCGCGGCCATTAAGAAAAAAGAAGATGTACACCGCATGGCTGAGGCCAATAAGGCTTTCGCGCATTACCGGTGGTAAAAAGCGTTGAGTGTTTGGGAAATTTAGTAATTGTGTAATTGATAGGGCGATTAAAGAATTTGGTTTTTCAAATTACCAAATTACTAAATTTCCCAATTACCAAATCAGCAACAGAAGTCGGAGCCCAGAAAGAGTTAGAGCGTCGTGCCCAGAACAGTCCCACTAGAACGCTGCAGGAACATCGGCATCATGGCTCACATCGATGCCGGGAAGACCACTACGACGGAGCGCATCCTGTTTTATACGGGGAAGACGCACCGCATCGGAGAGGTGCACGAAGGCACTGCGACCATGGACTGGATGGAGCAGGAGCAGGAGCGCGGCATTACGATCACGTCCGCAGCAACGACCTGCACCTGGCGCGACATTCGCATCAACATTATCGATACGCCCGGCCACGTGGATTTCACGGCCGAGGTGGAGCGTTCACTGCGCGTGCTGGACGGCGCGGTCGCGGTGTTTGACGCGGTGCACGGCGTGCAGCCGCAGTCGGAAAAAGTTTGGCGTCAGGCCGACAAGTACGGCGTGCCGCGCATTTGCTTCATCAATAAGATCGACAAGATGGGTGCGGATTTCGAACATGCCATCGACACTATCCGCAAGCGGCTCAGCGCCAAGCCGGTCGCGATTCAGATTCCCATCGGCCAGGAAGATAAGTTTAAGGGCGTCATCGATCTGATTAACATGAAGGCGATCGTGTGGCAGGACGACACGATGGGCGCCGAGTACATTACCGAAGAAATTCCCGCCGAACTGAAGAAGAAAGCCGAAGCATTTCACGCGCAGCTGGTTGAGAGCATCGCGGAAAACGACGACGAAATCCTGCACAAATTTTTGGAAGGCGAAGAGATCAGTGCGGATGCGCTGCGGGCATCGCTGCGCAAGTCAACGATTGCTTTGAAGGTATTTCCGGTGGTGGTGGGAACGGCGTTTAAGAACAAAGGCGTACAGCCGCTGCTCGATGCAGTCGTGGATTATCTGCCTTCGCCGCTGGATGTTCCGGAGACGCACGGATTGAATCCCGACAACGGGGAGCAGATTTTCCGCAAGGCGGACGACAAAGAACCGTTTTCGGCGCTGGCGTTCAAGATCATGGCCGATCCGTTTGTCGGCCAGTTGACGTTTATCCGCGTTTATTCCGGCCAACTCAAGACCGGAGACTCCGTGCTGAACACGGGCCGCCGCCGCAGTGAGCGAATTGGGCGATTGCTTAAGATGCACGCCAACAAGCGCGAAGAGATCAGCGAGATTCTCGCGGGCGATATCTGCGCCGCGGTCGGGCTGAAGGGCGTGAGCACGGGCGATACGATTTGCAGCGAAGATCATCCCATCGCGCTCGAAAATATTACGTTTGCGGTTCCCGTGATTTCCGTGGCGGTCGAACCGAAGACCAAAGCCGACCAGGAAAAGATGGGCATGGCGCTTGGCCGCCTCGCCCAGGAAGATCCCACCTTCAAAGTTCATACCGATCCCGACAGCGGGCAGACCATCATCAGCGGCATGGGCGAGTTGCATCTGGAAATCATCGTCGACCGCATGATGCGCGAGTATAAAGTCGAGGCCAATGTCGGCAAGCCGCAGGTGGCGTATCGCGAGACCATTCGCAGGCATTCCGAAGCGGAAGGCAAATACATTCGCCAGACCGGCGGACGCGGCCAGTACGGCCACGCCAAGATCAGGCTGGATCCGCAGCCGGCGGGTACGGGCTACGAATTCGTCAACGACATCGTGGGCGGTTCGGTGCCGAAAGAATTCATAAAGCCGATCGATCAGGGAATTCAGGAAGCGCTCGAGGGCGGAATTCTCGCGGGCTATCCGATGGTCGATGTGAAGGCGACGCTTTACGACGGCAGCTATCACGACGTCGATTCGAACGAAATGGCGTTCAAGATTGCCGGTTCGATGGCGTTCAAGGAAGCCGCGCGTAAGGCTTCGCCGGTGTTGCTGGAGCCGGTGATGGCGGTCGAGGTGGTTACGCCGGAAGATTACGCGGGCGTGATTATGGGCGACCTGAGTTCACGCCGCGGTCGCATTGAAGGCATGGAGCACCGCGCCGGTTCGCAGGTGATCAAGGCCATCGTTCCGCTGGCCGAAATGTTTGGTTACGCGACTCACATGCGTTCGTCGACGCAGGGCCGCGCCGAGTACTCTATGCATTTTGCGCGCTATGAGGAGGCTCCGCGATCCGTGGCGGAGGAAATCATCGCCAAGGTGCAGGGGACGGCGAAGTGATCGCGCTTTGCGGGCGTGAGCGAAGCGGGAGCCCGCAGCGATCATGAGCGTTTTTTGCGAAGGATCTGGAGGTTGATATGGAGATATTGGCGGACAGACTTACGAGCGAGACGGAGCGCCTGAAGGGCGTCATCAGCGGTTTGCTAAGCCCTGACGGCGGGAAGGTCGAAGGGTTTTTGGATAAGCTTTCGGATTCGTCAGGTAGTCCCATTAGGCTTAACAACCTTCTCGGTGTTGTTGGTGTAATTGATCAGAATTACCACTCACTGCCCGCTGGGTCGTTTCCTGGACATGGTAATTTCGACTCGGATCAATTCTTTGCGCCCATCTTAGGCAATATAGAGGCTGGAAGGGAACTGCAGAGGCACTTGGCGGATCGCGTTAGTCAGCTTAGGGCAGGGCGGCCCGATCTGGTTGAACGGTACGCAAGATTGTTTTCTTGATTACGTAAGAGGATATACAAATGGCGAAAGAGAAATTTGACCGCAACAAGCCGCACTGCAACGTGGGCACCATCGGTCACATCGACCACGGCAAGACCACGCTGACGGCGGCCATCACCAAGGTTTTGTCGAAGCACAATCCGAAGAACCTGTTCCGGTCGTTCGATTCGATCGACAACGCTCCGGAAGAGAAGGCGCGCGGCATCACCATCGCGACGGCGCACGTGGAGTATGAGACAGCGAACCGGCACTATGCGCACGTCGACTGCCCGGGCCACGCCGACTACATCAAGAACATGATCACGGGCGCGGCGCAGATGGATGGCGGCATTCTGGTGGTGGCCGCGACCGACGGCCCCATGCCGCAGACCCGCGAGCACGTGCTTTTGGCGCGCCAGGTGGGCGTGCCGTATCTGGTGGTCGCGTTGAATAAGGTGGATGCGGTCGACGATCCCGAGTTGCTCGAACTAGTCGAGCTGGAAGTGCGCGAGTTGCTGAAGAGCTACAAGTTTCCCGGCGACGACGTTCCGGTGGTGCGGGTCTCCGCGCTGAACGCGTTGAACGGGGACCCCAAGGCGGAAGCGCAGATTGACGAGTTGATGGCGGCGGTGGACAAGAGCGTGCCGCAGCCGGTGCGCGAACTCGATAAGCCGTTCCTGATGCCGATTGAAGATATCTTTTCGATTCAAGGCCGCGGCACGGTGGTGACTGGCCGTATCGAGCGCGGCAAGGTGAAGGTGGGCGAAGAAGTGGAGATCGTCGGCTTCCGCGATACGCGCAAGACGGTGGTGACGGGCGTGGAAATGTTCAAGAAGCAGTTGGACGAAGGCATGGCGGGAGACAACGCGGGACTGCTGCTGCGCGGCATCGCGAAAGAAGATGTCGAGCGTGGCATGGTGCTGGCGAAGGGTGGATCGATCACTCCCCACACCAAGTTCAAGGCGGAAGTTTACATCCTGACCAAAGAAGAAGGTGGACGGCATACGCCATTCTTCAAGGGATACCGTCCGCAATTTTATCTGCGGACGACGGACGTGACGGGCGTAGCCGAGTTGCCGGCGGGTACCGAGATGGTGATGCCGGGCGACAACGTGAGCCTGGTGATCGAG